>VYLR01000008.1_pt1 | contig 280131 bp, 294 predicted proteins | sample 5114291 | NCBI WGS metagenome assembly VYLR01 (sample SAMN12291774, study PRJNA351875) | freshwater metagenome | isolation source: freshwater lake | place: USA: Michigan, Lansing Lake | collected 2013-08-14 | reverse complement strand
TGGCGCAAAGGCGCGTTGCTCCGTGCAATGAAGGCCTCCGCAACGCGCACGTCAACAAGGTGATTGTAAGCCCTCACCCCCGCCCCTCTCCCAAAAGGAGAGGGGAGTTCCACTGCATACGTCATCCCCGCCGAAGCGTGAGCTGCGAGCGGGACCCCCAAGGACTTTGCGGCACAAGGTCCCGGATCGGCTGACGCCGTCCGGGATGACAATGTGAGGACTGAAGGGGTCTCTGCGCATAGGCGCCCCGCTTTCGCCCCAAACCTAACCCGCCCGTACCGCCCGCACATCCTTTGCCACCACTTCTTCGCCACACGCCGTGCAGGCGACATAAGGCGTCAGCACGTGGCCGCAGGTTTGGTGGCGATGGCGGACTTGGGTTTCGGGTTGGCCGTCGACGGCGCTGCGGCCCCATTCGCCCAGCATCAGCATCACGCCATTAAGCGCTTTGCCCTTCGACGACAAAACATAGTCATAGCGGACGGGACGGTCCAGATAGGGTCGCTGAACCAAAATGCCCGCCTGCACCAAATGCGCCAGCCGGTCCCGCAAAATCGTGCGCGAGATGCCCAAATTGGCTTGAAAGGCTTCAAACCGATGGACGCCAAAAAAGCAGTCGCGCAGGATCATAAAGGTCCAGCGGTCGCCCAAAATGCTCAAGGCCCGGGCGATCGGACAATCAGCTTGATCAAGCTCGCTCCAACGCATGTGCAAATTCTCTCTCGGTTTCCGTTGCGGAGGTGATTGACGCCCGAAGCGCCTAGCCTTTAAGTGAGTTTAGTTTATAAACTGACTATAGTCGTTGAACCAAAGAAAAGGCAAGCATGACCCAAGAGCGCGCGAAAGTTTGTCTGGTTGTCGGTGCTGGCGATGGTCTTGGCGGGGCCATAGCGCGCGCCTTTGCTGCCCAAGGCATGATTGTGTGTCTGACGCGGCGGCCCCGAAACCTCGACAGCCTAGAAGCCTTGGCCCAGTCCATTCGCGGTCAAGGCGGTCAAGCCCATGCCTTTGGCATTGATGCGCGCGAGGAGGAGCCGATGGTGGCCCTGATTGAAAAGATCGAGGCAGAGATTGGCGACCTAGAAGTAGTGGCGTTCAACATTGGGGCTAATGTGCGCTTTTCCATCACCGACACCACGTCGCGCGTCTATCAAAAGGTTTGGGAGATGGCGGCCTTTGCAGGCTTTGTCGCCGGGCGCGAGGCTGCGCGCGTGATGACCCCACGTGGCCGGGGCACCATTATTTTTACGGGCGCGACGGCAAGCTTTCGGGGGCGGGAGGGCTTTTCCGCCTTTGCCGGGGCCAAACATGCCCTGCGGGCGCTGGCCCAAAGCATGGCGCGCGAACTGGGGCCGAAAGGCCTGCATGTTGCCCATGTAATCCTAGACGGAATGGTCGAAGGCAGTTTTATCAAAGGCCTTCTGCCCGATTACGAAGCCCGCTTGAGCGCAGGCGACATCATCCAAGTCGATGAAGCCGCGAAGAATTGGGTCTGGCTGTGGAGCCAAAACAAATGCGCGTGGACCCATGAATTGGATCTTAGGCCTGGCAGCGAAACCTGGTGAGGATGACATGAAACAGATTGAATTTATTTTCGATTTTGCGAGCCCAAATGCTTATTTTGCCTATCATGCCTTGGGGCCAATCCTCGAAGCGACCGGGGCAGAGCTTATTATCACCCCCTGTCTGCTGGGCGGTATTTTCAAAGCCACCAGCAACCAAGCCCCCACGGTGGCGTTTGGCGGCATTAAGGGCAAGATGGACTATGAGATGCTGGAGATGCGCCGCTTCATCGCCCGTCACCACTTGACCGCCTTCAAGATGAACCCACATTTTCCGCTGAATTCCATTCACGCGATCCGCGGCCTCGTCGCGGCCCAAACGGCAGGAACTGGCACCACCTATCTTGAAGCAGTCCTGAAAGGCTTCTGGGAAGATGGCTTGAAGATGGATGATATGACCGTGATCGCAGACGTTCTGAGCCAAGCCGGCTTAGATGGCCCTGCCCTCATGGCCGCCACCGCTGAACCAGACGTCAAGGCAAAGCTGGTTGCCAATACCGAAGCGGCGGTTGCGCGTGGCGTCTTTGGCATTCCAAGCTTCTTTGTGGCGGGCGAGCTTTACTTTGGTAAGGACCGTTTGAGCCAAGTGCATGAGGCCTTGGCCGCATGAGTGAGGATCAAGCCCCTACCCGCTTTGATACGCTTCTAAGCCAAATGGCCGAAACGGACGGGCGCTATCACGTCGCCGTCGGGCCAGACTGGATGCAAGGCCGCACGCTCTATGGCGGGATTTCAGCGGCCCTGTGCTTGCGCGCGGTCCGCATGGCCTATCCAGGCCTGCCTGCCCTGCGCTCTGCCTTGATCGCCTTTGCGGGCCCCAGTGCCGGCGACGTTTCCATCCGGCCAAACATGCTGCGGCAGGGCAAGTCTGCCGCCTTTGTGACCGCTGATTTGACAAGCGAAGCGGGCTTTGGCGTGCATGCGACCTTCTGTTTCGGGGCCAATCGTGCCTCAGCAAAGCGGCAAGTTCTGTTGGAGATGCCGAGCCTACCGACCCCGGAAGCGGTCTTTAGACCCTTCGCCAAGGATCGTCCCCGCCCCCTCTTCACCGACCATTTCGACATGCGTGTCGCCAAAGGGGCTTTGCCTGTCTCTGGCGCGACGGATGCAGACATTTATTGGTGGCTGAAAGCGCTTGATAGCCATGAGGATTATGCCGAAGCCACGCTTCTGGCCTTGGCTGACGCGCCGCCGCCCGCCGCCCTTAGCTTGTTTGACAGCTTCACGCCGCTTAGCACGATGACATGGATGGTGGATTTCCTCTCCGACGACCCATCCAGCCCTGACGGTTGGTATGCGACCCATTTAAAAAGTGAGGCGATTGGGGACGGTTATTCGGCCCAAAACGCTTACCTGTGGGCCTCAGACGGCAAACCCCTCTTGGCTTGCCGTCAGACAATTGCGCTTTTTGGCTGAGACCGTTTAAGACGCATTGCGTGAGAGAATGATCAGGTCATCCTTTCGCGCCGCGAGGTGATCGCCGATGCGTTCTTTGGGCGGCTCAATAACGGAAGTGACTTCCCCGGTCCGCCGACACGGGCCAGTATAGTCTTCTGACGTGATGAAGGGCCGGGGCTTTTCCAAAGCATTGGTTATGCGCGCCATCAGGGCTGCGCTTGAGAACGGCTTGGCGACAATTTCTGTCACGCCCGCCTCGCGCGCTTCATACACAAAGGTCATGTCGCTGCGATGGGAGAGAAGAATGATCACCGCTTCGCGGTTGCGACCCAATTTGCCGGAGCGAATGAAACGCGTGACTGCGATGGCATCTAAATTTGGGATAGAGGAATCCAGCAATATGACGTCAAAGCTGCTTGCTCGAATGGCGTCTATAAAGGCTTTGGAATCCGAAATTTCCGTGATTTTGCTAAATTGATGGTGTAAAAGAATAGATCGGACAGCCGAACGGAATTGTGGGTTAAACTCAGCCAGTAGGATCGAGACGGCTCTGTTTTGAGAGGTTGGGCGCATCGCCACCTTGCCTTGTTCTTGATGTGGATAGAGCACGCACAAAGATATTACCCACTGGTAACACCAATGAGTTACAGATTGCCTAACAGCTTTAGAATTTGAGGCAGGGCGGCTGAACTAGCCTAGAGAACGGGTGGTACCCACTTTTCTTTCATCGTCACCAATTCTTCCGCCACCGTGGGGTGTACCGCACAAGTGGCGTCAAATTGGGCTTTGGTTAGGCCATGCTTGACCGCAATGCCGACGGCTTGGATGATCTCTGCCGCATCCGGCCCGACAATGTGACAGCCAATCACCACGTCATCGGCAGGCCGCACGATCAGCTTCATCAGCATCCGCGTCTCGTCATTGGGCATGACATAGCGCATGGGCCGGAAGGTCGTCTTATAAATATCGACCGGGCCATAATTCGCCCGCGCATCGGCTTCTGACAGGCCAACAGTGCCCGTGGGTGGTTGCGAGAAGACAGCCGTGGCAATCGTATCATGGTCAAACGACATCGGTGTGCCGCCAAACACGGTCGCGGCAAAGCACGCCCCTTCGCGGATCGCCACCGGCGTCAAATTCATCCGATTGGTCACATCGCCAACTGCATAGATGGAGGGGACGCTGGTTTGTGAGAAGGCATCAACTTTGATCGCGCCATTGGCCTGACGCTCAACGCCAGCAGCCTCACAGCCGAGGCCCTCGCTATAGGGGTCGCGGCCCACGGCCAGCATCAGGGCGTTTGTGTGCACTGACTGGCCATTGGCGAGATGGGCGGTCAGGCCCGCGTCGGTCTTATCAACGCTGGTCAACACGGTGTGTGTCACCACCCGAATGCCCTTGCGCTTCAGTTCGCCATGCACATGCAAGCGGACATCATCATCAAAGCCGCGCAGCACCGTATCGCCACGATAGAGCAATGTCACATCGACGCCTAAGCCCTTTAACAAAAAGGCAAATTCAACTGCGATATAGCCCCCGCCCGCGATCAAGATCGACTTAGGTAGCGCATCCAACAGGAAGATTTCGTTCGACGTGATGGCGTGCTCAATCCCTGGCACATCGTCGGGTACAGAGGGCTTGCCGCCCGTCGCAATCAGGATCGTCTTGGCCGTAATCGTCTCCCCGGTGGAGAGTTTCACGCTATTGGGGCCGGTAATTTCGGCGCGCGCCTCCAAGATGGTGACGCCAGAATTGCGCAGATTGCGCGCATAAATCCCGCTCAAGCGGTCCACTTCTGCGCCCACATTGTCGCGAAGCGTGGGCCAGTCAAACTTCGCGCCCTCAAACGTCCAGCCATAGCCCGGCGCAATATCGGCCATCTCATGACCAAATTCTGAGGCATAGATCAAAAGCTTCTTCGGCACACAGCCCCGGATCACGCACGTACCGCCAATCCGATACTCTTCCGCCACCGCCACCTTCGCCCCAAAAGCCGCACTCATCCGCGCCGCCCGCACGCCCCCAGACCCCGCACCAATGACAAACAGGTCGAAATCAAAGGCGGTCGCGTCGGTCATGGAGGATCAGCTTTCGTTAGAGGTATTGGCTGACCATGTAGGGCGCGGGGCGGGTGATTGCTAGGTGGGGGGTGTGGTTGGGGTTAGGCAAGCTGCTCTTTTGGAACGCGAAATACACCTTTAATGCACGCCAGATTTTTGACCGCTATCTGACTATGGGTTTTGGCATAGAAACCTGACCCTTGGTAGATTGGTTCACCTTCAACGAAAACGCCTCGAACCGTATCGGCTTCCAGATCGGTGCCTTTTGTGATCGCATGAAGACGGCCAACAACGGCGCAGTCTAGTCTTCGCATGCGCAGGTCTGCGCCATTCTCTGGCATCCGGGTTGCAGGGTCAGCCAAGGAATCAAGAAGACTTTGATAGGCGACTGCCAACATGTCTGTCGCAGCTTTGGTCGTGGTATCCAGACAAAGCCCTAAATCGATCACTGCCCCAATAACGGTTGGTTTTTTGACCAAGTTTGGACGTCGTACAGCCACTTCTTTTGCAAAATCGAGACCTCGGAGAGGGTTTGCTTCCCAAAAATAAACACCCGGGCCCAACCAGTCATAATCATTCTGACTTTGCTTAAAGGCCTTCCCAGCCAATATAGCCTCGGCGACCGCCTAGTCGCATCCGTGATATCCAAGCACAAAGCTGGTCGCGAGCCTGTGCACTTATTTTCCCGAATAGCGTCTCGTGAGATTGCCCTTGGCGGTCAAAACACCCTCGCGCCGCAAAACCAATTGAGCAGCTTCCGGGGAAGCACGCAGTCGCGCATTAAAGTCCCTCGCCAGCTCCTTAAAGCGAGCGACGGCGGCCGGTGTATTGAGTGTAGCAACGGCTTTGCGATGGGGCTTGTTACCAGCTGGTTTCATTGCATCAAACTAACCTTAAAGCATCCGTTGAACAAGGTGTTTTTTCGCCTTGAAGTATAAATCGACAGAGACGAGTTTCACCCAAAGATCAGCAGCCCAATCTGCTCGCCAAAACTGACACCACCAACAAATGCCACCAGCCAGACGGCGCAGACAAGGGCGGCAATGAGGATATCTACATCAGTTAGTTTTGACATCTCAGGAAGCCAGCAAACCCATAACACTTATAAGCTGGTTTTTGACCGTAAATATATCAAACGTCAAGGTGGCTGGGCATAGGCGCTGATGCCCTAAACCTCCACCATATCCACCCCATCGTCATGCCCGAACAGCACGGTCCGCACGGTGCGTGGAAACGTAAGGAAGATGCCGTTTTCGACGACGCCGGGGATGGTGTTTAGGGCGGTGGCGGTGGCGGCGGCGTCGGGGATGTGGCCGCAGGCGCAGTCTAGGATGTAATTGCCACTGTCGGTGATGAAGGGCCGGCCGGGCGCACCGGCTTCGCGCAGCTTGATATCGGCGGTCTTGCAGCCTGTGGCGCGTAAGGCGTCAAACACTTTTTTCGCGGTGATGGTAAAGCCGAAGCTGGTGACTTCTACGGGCAGAGGAAACGCGCCTAAATCATTGACCAGTTTGGATTTATCGGCAATCACCACCAGATGATCGGTGGCGTGGGCGATGATTTTTTCGCGCAACAAGGCCCCGCCGCCGCCTTTGAGGAGGTTAAGATATTGGTCGACCTCATCGGCACCATCGACGGTGACGTCGATCCGGTCGGCTTGGTCGACTTCGATCAAGGGGATGCCAAGGCTGGCCGCAAGGCGTCGGCTGGCTTCTGACGTGGGGATGGCACCAATGGTCAGGCCCTCGCGCACGCGTTCGCCCAACATGGAGATGAAGTGATTGGCGGTAGAGCCCGTGCCAAGGCCCACGATCATGCCGTCTTCGACATATTCGAGTGCCGCTGCGGCGGCCTGCATCTTGGCAAAGTCGGGCCCGGTCACGCACCCTCCCCCTTAGATTTCAGCGCTTTAGCGGCGGTCTTGCGGGCGCGGAATTTGGTGGCCCAGCCTTCCAGATTGCGCTGATCGGCGCGCTCTAGGCCCAGCGCGCCTGCTGGTACGTCCTTGGTGATGGTAGAGCCCGAACCCGTCATCGCGCCTTCGCCAATCGTGACCGGGGCGACCAACATCGTGTCAGAGCCGATAAAGGCATTGGCCCCGATTTCGGTGTGATATTTGTCAAACCCGTCATAATTACAGGTGACGGTGCCAGCCCCGATATTGGTCTTGGCCCCCACAGTCACATCGCCCAAATAAGTCAGATGATTGGCCTTGGCCCCTGCCCCGATCTTGGCCTTTTTGGTCTCCACGAAATTGCCGATATGGGCGTTCTCGCCAATGTCGCTGCCCGGGCGAATGCGGGCATAGGGGCCGATCAGAGCACCCTTGCGGATGAGGCAATCTTCCAGATGCGAGAAAGCGCGGATAACGGCCCCGGTCTCGACCACGACTTTGGGACCAAAGACGACATGGGGCTCAATCGTCACATCATTGGCGATCTCTGTATCATGAGCAAAAAAGACGGTGTCCGGCGCGATCAGGGTCACGCCAGCGACCATGGCTTCGTGGCGCTTCTTGGCTTGGAATTGCGCTTCGGCTTGGGCCAGCTCCACCCGGCTGTTGACGCCAAGCACTTCATCTTCAGTGCCGGGGACGGCGGTGGCGCGCAGGCCGCGCGCGCGGGCAAGGGCGACAACGTCGGTTAGATAATATTCGCCCTTGGCATTGTCGTTTTTGACTTCCGACAACAGCTCAAACAACAAGGGTGCGGGGGCGGCGAGCACACCCGAATTGCACAGGCGCACGGCCAATTGCGCGGGGCTGGCCTCTTTGGCTTCCACAATCGCATCCAGATCACCAGACGCATTCAAGATCAGGCGGCCATAGGCCCCGGGGTCTGCGGCCTCAAAGCCCAGAACGGAAACGGCAAAGCCCTGCGCGAGGCTGTCAAACACTTGCGCGGCAGTCTCGGTCCGGATCAAGGGCGTGTCGGCATAGAGCACGATGGCGTCGCCCTCAAAACCCTTCAGTGCGTCTTTTGCCGCATTCACGCCATGGGCGGTGCCAAGGGGCGGATCCTGCAGCGCGGTCGTGCCGGGGCCGAGGCTGGCTTCGGCCACCTGCTTGGCATCTGGATTATGGATGCCGACCACCACGATGATCTTCTCGCAACCCAAGCTCTTGGCCAGAGCAATCGTCCACGCCATCATCGGTCGGCCGCCGACGGGGTGGAGGACTTTCGACAAGCTCGACTTCATGCGGGTGCCGTGACCAGCTGCAAGAATGATGGCGGCGCGCGCGCGAGACATGGGATTTCCTTCCAGGATGCAAGTGCTGATTCGGCTTGTGCCCAAACGTCTAGCCTTCTAGCCGTCGAACAGGCAGACAGGCCAGAGGCTAAACAGAAAAACCTTTCTGGGAAGAGTTTGCAAAGAACCAAAGGATGATGGGACATGCGCGGAATAGATGGGCTGGCGATCTCCTTTGATCTGGATGGCACCTTAGTCGATACCGCGCCAGACCTGGTCCGCGCGACCAATGCGGTCATGGTGCGCGCGGGCCTGCCTGAGATTTCCTTGGCCAGTGTACGCGGCATGATTGGTCAGGGCGCCCGCGCCCTCGTCATCAAGGCGGGCCTTGCCGCCGGTATCAGCTTTGATGACGAGACGCTGGCCACCCACATCGCCCATTTTTTGGAGGTCTATCAAGCCGGTCTGACGCAAGAAAGTCTGCCGTTTGATGGCGTGATCGATGCCTTAGAAACCCTGTCTGCCAAGGGGGCGATCCTCAGCGTCTGCACCAATAAGCCAGCGCATTTGGCCCTGCCGGTGCTAGAGGCGTTTGATATGGTGCGCTATTTTAGGGCCATCGTCGCCAATGGACAGGCCGGCGTCAACAAGCCCGATGGCCGCCATTTGACCTATACGATTGAGGCCAGCGGCGGCAGCGTCGACCGCGCGCTGATGGTAGGCGACAGCATCACCGACCTTCAGGCCGCGCGCAATGCGTCGATCCCAGTGGTGCTGGCAACTTTTGGCTACACAATAGAAAAAGCGTCCGCCTTGGGGGCGGACGCTATCTTTGATCATTACCATGAACTGCCTGATTTGATCGAGCAGCTTTTGATAAGATGATTTATGCGGCTTCGGTCGCAGCGCGACGACGTGGCAAACCATTCACCATGTCAGAGCGCACATCGGTACGGCCCGAACGCATCGCAGGCACGAAACCTTCTTCAACCAGATCAACGCTGACATCATAGCCACGCTCGCGCCAATACTCTTGAATCTTCAGCTTCAAACGTCGTGCGCCGTCGTTCGTGCAAAAATCGCCTTCCATTGTAGTCCTCATTTTTTCTGTTTTTGATTGGGTGAGACAAACCCATAACGAGCATCGGTTTGTTTTGGATGGCGGCTTTAACTACACAAACCTGTCACATTCAAGGCATAAATCGACGAATTTTAAGCTTAGTTGAAACACCAAAAAATCATCAAATCGGGACTTGACATCAGAATTTCTCAACATGTCCCAAAAACGGGAAAAATCGCGGTAGAAAATTCCACAATTTTCCTCATATGCAGAATTTTTTTGGTGCTTTTCGGTCGAACTCCATGAATTACCAGAACTCGGGACCCTTGTTTTTGGTAATCATAGGTGCATTGCAAATTTGCATGGAACCGATTGCGCTTGGCGATTCAGGGTGAAAAACCACCGAAATGAACGTTATCAAATAGAATCGCGGCCATTCCCGCCTCGCACGTACGCGGATGAATTGATTCCTTCTGTGCCAAACTGGGGGCAAATTGAGAATAGAGCAGCTAAACTTCAGACCCCGATCCACACACAATTTTGATGCTCGAAATCAAGGATTGGCACCTGCCCCTCTTGACGTTACCGGCCTCAAGCGTCATGACGCCGCCTCTCGAACGCACCGCCCCTTAGGCGGCACGGCGGACGGGCGATTAGCTCAGCGGAAGAGCACTGCATTCACACTGCAGGGGTCACTGGTTCAATCCCAGTATCGCCCACCATAAAATCAATAACTTAGCTGTGAACTGAAACGGGGGCCAAAATTTGGTCCCCATATGGTCCCCAATTGTCATAAGTTATGCGTCACCTTTACGCGGAAAAGGGTATGGTGGCGCTTATTCCGCCAATCTCACTCCGCCAACCTTCACACACCCACTCATCACACCATCAGGGCCCGCATTTTTAAATGTGACATTGTGGACTATCGAGGCGGTTTGTTGAGGCAGAATTTCAATATCTTTAATGAATGATTTTCCCAGCCCGCCACTACAGTCTAGTTGATTTCCGATCTCATAATTGAACTTCACTCCACTTACAGTATAATTTGAGTTGTTTTTCAATTTTATTGTAATATTTTTGCTATAACACGCGATATATGTTGTATCTACATCGCATGATATATTGTAATCTACAATCTTTAAATTTTTCTTTGCAGTATCTTGGATGGCCTTATTATTTGCGCGTTCAACATTTGCCGACTGTCGAGTACTTTCAATCCATTCCAAATCTTTCGGTGACAGAGTAGGACCACTAACTTCAAAGTTCATATTTAGATCTGGGTCGTAGTAGATGTATTTTCCTTCTGAGCTCAGTTTCGCTGGGAATTTCGTTCGGCAAACATCTGTCAGAAGGTTTAGCCCCTGCGGGGTTTTAGCCTCCTTAGCGGCGCTAGCAATACAGTCTTCCTGATTAGCAGGACTACAGGCCGACAAAATCAGACCCAAAAATACAATAAGCGGCCTCAGCATTCACATACTCCCATGGAAAGCAGCCAGCAATTCCTTAGCCGAGCAACGTCGAAAACTTACGTTCTTTCCTTACATAATTATATATCTACAGGATATTAACCTGGCGGTTATTTTGTAATCGCGTTTCGCAAAGCGAAATCCCGAGGGTCTCTCGGAACATGAAGCAAGCACAGAATTCTAGAGGTCTGCGACATCGACCTGACACAACTGACAGAAGTGCCACTAACGGGCATGGTCGCCACTCCATATGCACCCGTGTGCATTTCTGGTAGAAATATGGGCGGCCGTAACCAGCGGGGGCCACGCCCCCAAACCAGCCCGACAGGAGAGTAAAATCATGACCGACCAAGAAAAATCCCGGCTTCTGGCCGCCGGTTACACAGAAAAAGAAATCATAAAACACACCCGTTGGATTGAAATGGGCCTTCAGCTACCCCCACCGGAAAAAGTGCAATTCCGCAAAGACCTTCCCTTAGTCCTTTTTCTAGCAGCGCTTGTTATCTTGCACTGGCTCACACCGGGCGGCCTACTATGGCAATCGGGCTATGTTGTCGGGCAAATTCTTAAATACCTCTACAGCCTCATTATCTAGCCTACGACGAACCACAGTAGACTAAAATCATGGCCAACTGTTACCTAATCGAAGCAATCCTAAAATACCCGTCATGCTGGACAACCTCGCTCTGCCTGACCCCGCCCCTTAGCTTCCGCCATCTATTCGGAGAATCGGTTCGACTTGATGTTGAGAATTATATCGTGCCATGGTTATAGGCGTCCTGAAAGCTTACCGGACGTTAGGAACCGAACGCATTCTGTGTCAAGCGCGGACTCACGATTGTTGAGGATAATCTCGGGAGCAATGAGTCCTAACTTTTTGTTCCCCGAAGGATGGGCGCACATAAAGCGCCCTTTGCGATCCACCTTCAAGTGGCGAAGCCAATAACCCGATAAGTGGGTGCGCTTCCCACTTTTTAAAATTGACCACAAATCCTCGCTGGGCCTTTTCAAGGCACCACTGAAGACAGTACAGAGTTAGATTTTCGATTGCTTTGCAGCCCGACTTTCGACTGCCAACCAAGCTACGCCGAATAACAGAGCGAACAGGATCTGACTTGTTACACCAGTCTGTGCGGCCAATGAACCATACCTAAAGTAAGGATGCAAGCTCTCGAGCGCATTGGTTTGACCAGCGGCATTCTTCCCCAAAAGCAAGAAAAAATTAGAGAAAAAAAGTCCCAACGGCACGTTTAGAGTACAGAGAACCAAATAGACGGAAAAAATTGTTCGACGAAAACGTGACGGGATTGAAGCAAGTGTTTCCACATTAAGCAGCACGATGAAGACAACGAAAGACGTTGTTACTGCCATGAATGTCCAAACAAATGCATAAGTGTAGGTTAGCGCTATCGCCAACTCAAGATTTAACTCGAGGATTGACTTCGTCATCGGACTTTGCTCGCAGGTCCGGCTTCCACGTGCATCCACGCAAGGACCCAAAATGCCGCGAATAAGATATGGCTCGCCATTCCCATCAAAACTGCCAAGCTTGCTAAATCATAAACTGGATAGTCCTGAAAAATCGAGCTTGCATGGGTTTGAGCGTGCTGCTTGAGCTTAGTAAAAACTGTTGAGACAAAGAACCCAAATGGTAAATTTGTGAGATTTAAAAGTAAGTATATAAAGAAATAAAGCTGTCTGTTTATACGTGTAGCTGCCCGAAATTTCTCTACATTTTTATAGACTTGAAGGGTCATAAAAGTGGTTACTGAGCAAAATGAGATAAAGAAAAACATATAGACGGCTAAGAGCACAGCACCAACTGTGTTGACCTCGTGAAATATGAACTGCTCTTGATTCATATCACGTTCGTCCAAACTCGGAAAAGCAAGAAAAGCGCAACGAGAATTGTTATGGATACGGCAATAGCAAATGTAAACGCACCCCATTTACTGTCTGTCTGAACGTTCGTTGAGGTTGAAGTACCTGTTACGTGTTTTATACCAGCCGTTTCCATCTCGCCCTTGCGCATCGCCTTTAGTAAACTTGCGTATTCGCTGCCTTCTAGAATCCCGCCGCCAAGGGATGACATCGAAACGAAATGAAAGAGGCGAAATGCAACGGGCACCTCGACCTGTTCAATTCGCACTGGGACCAGCTTGTTTTGTTGCGCAGCATGATCGGCCTCAGATCGAACCCACCGTGACCCCACTGAGGCGTGCGACCAAAGGACTATCACTTTGTCCGCAGACTTCAGCTCGGCTTCGATTGTGGTGTCATACTCTTCACCAGCTGCTAACTCGTGATCCCACCAAACAGAATAGCCATCTAGCTCAAGGCGTTCTGTTAGAACTTTTGCGGCCGGCAGATTGCTCTTTGAGTAAGAAAGGAAGATTTTCTGCATTGCTATACGCAATCGTCTTGCGCAGTCTTGTATTGACCCCGTCTTATCGCTTCGATCAGCCTGTCAACGTGGATATGAAAGTCCCTCCCAGTGTCAATCTGGGCGGCGTTCAAGAAAGCGATTGGCTTAACCTGATCGGGTAATTCGGATTCTTTGGGCATTTCAGCCTTTCCTATTAATACAGGAATAATGGTCAAACCAAACTCAATCGCCGCTTCTATCTCGAGACGGATTGGATCCTCTTCGCGAGTTAATCTTGTCACACCATTTTGACCACTCGACAACCAGCCATTACCCATCACACATAAAAAGACGTCGCTTGACCTAATCGCGCCTCTTATATGTTCTCTGAAGTCGACTCCAATCGGTATGTTATCAACGTCCATAAACACGAAATCTGAACCAAATTCCACCGCAAGGCGATCACGAAGCCGACCGGTTATAGCCTCCGTGTCAGCTCTTCGATACGAAATAAAGATATACTTTGAGCGGTTTGATGAGGCCGTCGACGTTCGAAGCCCATACTCAAAGTCACGAATCCTAACTTGAGCCGCATCTAAGTCGATTAGTGCATCAAACCTCTTTCTTTCAGAAAGCTCTCGATTGATGATTCCGACCGATGAACCGATACCCGTGCTTAGAATGCAAAGCATATTGATGCCAATCATTGGCAAGCTAAGGTTGTTGGATAGCAGCATGCTGCAAAGGGCTACAAAAGTCACGATCAGGAGACTGTAAAACAGCTTGAAGAATCTCACTCGGACCATTGACCCAGCCCAGGCGAAAGTCATCACAATCCCTACCGCACCGTACATCCAACCGTCTTCGAGAATCCAATAGATTAGAGATAGGCATGACGCTGACCAAACCATAAAGATCACAGTAATAACTTCTAAATGTTCCGAGAACTTTCGAAGTGACAAAAGAACTAGCAGGACAATTGATACTGGAAGAAATAGAAGTCCTCTAATCGCATGAGTGTAATCAGACATTTTGGGATCTATCACAAAATCCCAAACAAAAAAAATGTACATCAAGACGGTTCCGAACAGCAAAGCTATCCGATTGCCCTCTCGAGCATGTTGAAGATAGAAGGTACCAAAATTGAGCTCTTTGTCGCGATCCTTATAGCTTAGCCCGTTCAGAATTGTGGCCCAGAGGCTATCGCTATCGGCGGGAAATGAGCGACTCTCTACGATCCCTGCAAATTCAACGCGTAATGAGTTTTTGCGATTGTCAATCATTCGCGCCTCTTCAATTCAAATTATATCTATTCTATTCAGATCTTGAAGTTCTAACGTCACAAGAAACCTACCTCAAGGAAAAAACGTCTGTGGCATGCATACGAAATGCTCCAATTATTGCTGCAAAGAAGCCTATGCTGGTAAAGCTAGCGGCTGGCGACCATAGTTCGAATGAAACTGCGCGACGTCTTCACTCAGCAAGGCTTCAAGGTCCAAAAGAAAGTTCCGGGTACTGGACCAGTCGCATCGTAACTTAAGCCTTTCAGCCCGAACCCTAAATTCCTCCAACGAGGCTGCCATTAGCTCCGACTGGGCGGCCTTCCCCTCAAAGTCACCTGTGAAGCGAATCCCTGCGAGAGCGCTTCCAAGGGTTGGCAGGAACGCCGCAAAGAAACCCACCCAAGGCTTGATGCGGTCTAGAAAGGATTTGAGAACTGGCTCGAAATTGGCTCCAAAAACGTGGCTCAAATGCATAATCTTGACCAAATACAAGACTAGAAAAATTGCCAGAATAATTCCAGTGATACCAAAAAGGCGATCACCGGTGGTATGAAGACCGTGGTTTACAGAATGCATCTTATGAGAATTGCGTTGATGATAAGCAATCTGTGGATTGATTTCAAATTTTAGAATAGCCTCAATTAGGCTCGATTGAAAAGAGGCATCAAGCGTTCCAGCTGGGGGCCCAATCTCTCTGCTTGTGGCTCGCAAATACCAGTTAACCCAGCCCTCCTTTGCACGACTGTTTGCAGGGAGCGCAAATTCGCCGAACGTCGCTAGCCACGCCTGATGGCGCAATCCCTCTGCCAAGGCTCGATACTCTACCAATTTTGCATGATAATCCTGCTTTTGGCCGTCCCGCACCATTAGATAGATGGCAATCAAAACCGCTAATTCGCCAAATACTAGTAAGGCTTTGGCTTCCGGCAACAATGCATCGCCTAAGACCAGTCCCAGCAAGGCGATTAGAACCGCACACGCGGAAAGAAGATAGGAACGGATAAAAACCGAGCGAAATCTCGCCGCATAATCGACGGCCAAACTATCAGCTCGAGCAAAACGTTGCCACAAAGTTCGCTGGAGATAATCGCCTTGCCGACCTTCATCAGGATTGCCTGAGACAAACTCTCCCCATTCTTTCCTCGCCAAATGATGGTCGTTAGCAAGAGGCCGCTCCCAGACCTTTATTCGAGACATCCACGTGGCCCGAGGCTTTGCTATCCGACTTATAATCTCTTTTAGCCATGCACCAAAGCCTTGGCTGAACAAGGTTAATGTGCGCTCATAAGAACCAGGAGGCTGGTATATACGCTCGGGTTCCTCGAAAAACGCTCGCGCGTCAACTTTCCCGCCTAAATGGGCATCTCCATGACCTATATTGTCTGCCAAGTTAGATCTGTTAGGCAGCATTATACGTCCCAGAACATCATTGAGCCGAGCTTCAAGCTCTGGTGTTTCTGCGATAGGGCGTCCTGCTCGCTCGATCCAGCCATCGATGGGCGGAATTGCTTCATCAGTATCAATTCGCTCTATCAGATGGGCTGGCTGGCTAGGGTCATTCCAATTGATCCAGATTACTGGCATTCCCAATTGTTTCGCCTTTACTGCCATGTCAGCAGTCCCACCAGGTCCGCGCGAACCCAAACCATCCCAAACCGCAATGATCATATCGCATTGTCGCAACTGGAAGTCTGCGGCATGCGCATAACTTAGATTATTAGCCCCAACGGGTGGATCAGTATAAGTTTCAAAAAGACTCTGACACGCAAAACTGTCCGGGAGATTCAATAGGTTTACTTGTGTAGAGCTAACTGCAGGAAGACTCCGCCAGCGCGCCTCTAAAGCCGTTACATTGTCAGCCCGCGCGATCATATTTTGCCAATCCGCGACATAATCCTCACAATTGAGCGAACCTACATCTGCATATGCCCATGCTGCTGCTACGCCAATTGGAGCGGGCGATATAAGCTCAAGACGCCACTTATCCGCCTCCATTGGGCTGCGTTGCTTCATCGAAATAGTTGCGGATTGGGCCCAACGGTCGGTGCCACTCGCAATGCCAGTCACAATCCGAATCTGTGCTGTTTGCGTCTTTTCGAAGTAATCCGAAATGGCATACTCTTTTGAGAACTCGGTAAGGGCACTACTTATGGAGCCAAAAACATCTTGCAACCTTGCAATGTAGTCATTCTCAGTTTGAACTCCCGATGCGCTACTCCGATGGCCAATCACGCCAATGCGCAATGTCAATCTCGGCTTTCCCGAACAAGGAATTTCCGCTGAAACTTGATCGGCCGCCATGAGTCCGTCCTTCGATTAATTCACCAAGTTTGAAATGTTTAGAAGAGACTTAAGCGTTCCAAGAACAATGCGTCTATCTTTTTCGATCTCGTCATATTTTTTTTTGAGATCATCCCACTCCACGAGCAGCGGATGAAGCTGGTTCGCGTTGTCGCGGATTGGTCCGTACCGCCATCCATCAAGTTTGCGATCGATCATCCATCGGGTATGCTCCGTCCTCGCCAAAGCCAAGACCGCAGCACTGGAAGGTGACGCGGCTTCTACTAATCGACGATCATGGACGCTTAATGCTGGCAAACCACCCAACGGCGTGCTTCTGATTGTGTTTAAGTCTACACCTAGAGTATAAAGCTTTGCGGCTAAGTGTGAGGCCGCACGTTTGTTTGAACGGCGGTAAGTCTCCCGCAATTTTGGCCAACGAGTTGTTGCTTCTCCCTTGCCGCCTTGGTTGTCAACGTAATCAGCATGAAGCCTTTGGGCCAATAGATCGTGCAAGCTATCAGGTTGCAAGGCCTCCTCGATGTCATTGTCATCTAGTGCTATCGCGCAAAGCGGGGCAGAGGAACTGCCATTCCAAGGCCAATTCTCGATTCTAGAAACGTTACCCAAAAGACCAAGCGCCACATCATTGCGAGATCGGAAGAAGACGGGCGCGGCCAGCCCCGGCCTCCTTTTGAACAGTCGCTTTAGCTGTAGCGCAGCTTCGAGATTCAATTCATCGCTCGGAAGGGCAACGAAGTAAGCCGTCACCGGTGTTTTTGCGGCGATATTACATAGTCGCGATGCCCCATTGTCCGGGTCAAAGCCATTCACATTGGTGTCAAAACATACAAACTCGAGGCCAAGACTGCCGCTAACATAGGGCCTTTGGGCGTCAAAGGTACATTTTGATGAGGAATCCGAGTCAAGAATAGTTACTTTTGGTGCATCTAATTCGCCCGCGACGCTTGTTAAGAAGACTTGGTCAAGCATTGCTTGGCCAAGACCTCCGAATCCAAGAATTACTGCATGAACGCACGTTTGGCCAAGTGCGTCCGCTTGCGCGAACAATGGATGTTGCCCCATTGTCTTGCGTGCAAGTAGGTCTGATAGGTTTAATAGAGCCGGCCGATCACGCAAGCCAAACGCTTCATCATCAATCAGCCATTGATCGTAAAACTGCTCCGCCAACAGATTGTTCTGGACGCGGATCGCCAGGTTTGGCTTATCGTTAAAGGCAGGGAGACGTGAATGTAGGGCTGCCGCCAAATTTAACGTTTGCGTATCATTCCCAAGGTCAAGAATGAGCGTTTTTGCTTGTGCTGCGCGCAATCGAGTGAATAACGTATCAGCGTCGAACCTAACTGGTATTGGTCCATCGTCGTCGAGGTCCAGAGAGTTGCCATCTGCCTTGATCGCGCGAACAACCATGCCTTTTTCTGCAAGCCTATCAGAGATGGATTGAGCGAATTCAGTGTCCCCAAGCACTATCACATGCTCATTGATAAAGTTCGCTATCCAAAACCTCTTTGCTGCACCAGCTAGCAAAGCACTTGCTGTAAGGATCCCGGCAGAAAGCGTCGTCGCCATCCCAATCCCAGCCGCAAGGCGCGTGAGTTCGTTGCCCTCTTTGAAGCGATCTGGATTTGGAACGAAGGATTGGAGCGCCGCGGCAAAATCAAAAGCAATTGACGCGATCGGCCCAACTCCTGGTGGCGGCGCAACTTGAGCCCAGCCCAAGAACCCAGCGACTAAGCTAACCATCCCGATCAAGAGTGTTGCGACACTAATCCAACCTGCACGATCAGCCCATCGATTGAGGCGGCTTTGAGTGCTGGCTAAAGCCTTATCTGATCTCATTATCCAGCCTAAAATTAACGCAAGCACAGGATATGCGAAGCAAAGTAAAACTATATTCAATCTGAAATTGGATCCAGCGCAAGTGGACGAAACAGGTGGCAAATTTTTGTGGCTTTGGACGTGTCAAGCGGGGCTCACTTACGTTGATGCCTATTTGGGTAACGGTGGTTTCAAGTAATAAGACCGATATTTGGTCCAATAAGTATGATTTTGGTAGGAGCCGCCTCGGGAGCCTTCATCTACGAGCGATCATTTTTTGCCAGCTATAGCCTCAAGCACCCTCAGTGACCCGTCACACAAGCATGGCCTTCTAGTACACAAAACCAGCACATTTGTTGCTACACGGCTTAAATTTGTCTATTGTTATTATAGTATTTTTCACAGAGATATGATCATGGCCATCTCTCCCACCCTGTCCGCCATTTTGTTCTTTAGTGATATGATTCAATTGATATGGACTATTGAGTAAGATTTAGACCCACCATTTGCCCCACCAATCGTTGTCCGCTAGGCACTGCAAATGGTTTCAAACACGTCAAAACTCAGAATAGGTAGTCACCATTCATCCATACCCATGCGCGCATGTCTGGCAGGAACTGAGGTAAAGTTGAACATGGCAACAAATGGCAGCATCTACCGGCCCATGAATGCCCGCAGGCGCGCGTATTGCGCGTATTGCTGACGAAATAGCCGACGCCCTAAGCAGATTGGCAAGCTTTACCCCACCATACATCACGCGCGCATACTGGTCACAAAATTCAGAAACGTTCTGGGTAAATCGGTAAGCCTAGCCTTTCCATACGTCGCGCGCGCACTTGACCTCATTTTAGGCTAACTAGATCACAGGTCCATAGAGGCTTATCCCAAGCACGTCTAGGCTTGCACGCTTTATAGCGCGCTCCTGCTTCCGGGCTGTAACCCCGTAGCCCAATATTCGGGCCTTTAACATTGTCGCTTGGATTGCAGCGCTTGCTTGAGGAGGGTCCGCCATAAGCGCCTTAACCCTTGCCCCTTCGATCTCCTGTAGCAAAACGGAAATGAGGTTATCTCTGGGGTTGGCTGAGGGCATCTTCAATTCGGCCACCAGTGCCTTAATGTCAGCGCGCCTAGCCAGCCTGCCAGCCGCCCGCCTGTCCCCGCTAAATCCAGCCGAGAGATAGGCATCCATCTGGGTCTCGCCCTCAGCTAGCGCGCGCGCGAAGGCCTCAAAGCAGTTTGGCGTAAGGGCGAAAATGTTATCATTTGCTATCAATCGATAATGCCTCGAGACAGTCCGGATTCAGGCGGAAGGTGTTAGCAAATGTTAGCATTTTGAATCGTCGGAGGGGGGGTAGGGCTTCAGTCTTTGAATGCTATGATTTGTTATGAATCGATCTTGCTTCAAAGCATGTCGGGAAGGGCAACCATGTTGCCATTTGTTGCCAATGCCCTACCACCGCACACCTAGCCCACGCCGCACGATATGAGGCGCATGGGCGATGATGGCCAGATAGGCGCGTGTCGCCCGGCTGGGGACAGTCCCCCGCTCCCAAGATCGAACGCTATCGACTGACAGGCCATAAATTGAGGCGAAGTCCTCACGCGATAGGCCCTCACGATCCCGAAGCGCTTTGACGTCGATCTCATTGGGCACGCTTGCCGATCCCAAAGCCTCAAGGATTGGTGTCCGGTTCTCAGCCTTCCAAGGCAAGCGACGCAACAGGCGGTGGTCATTGACCCGGTAAAGCCTGCGCCCGTGGGCGAGGCCATTGCGGACAGGCGAAACTTGACCAGTTTGGACTTGGTTTTGCGACATCATTAGCCCCCAGGAATTAGGTAATTTTATATACCTATATTGGGCAATTGTCACCCACTCATAGAGGCACGCGCATACAGCGCGATGGCTTGCATTATGGGCCTAGAGCGCCGCCAAATGGGTGCATGCCCACGTGGAAACTATGTCAGCATTTGGCCACTGTTGCCAAACTCAACTGCCTAAGAAGTTTCTGCCGTCGTCTCAAACTTGGGCTTTAGCGAATGACTTATTTTGGCCGATTGCGGATGGTCTGGTTTGGGGGCGCGTGGACGTCGAAAGCTGCCATTCGATGCCAAACCTTCAACGTTCGAAAAATTGGAAAGTCGGCGCTGAGCAACAAAGCGATGGATAGACAAACTTTCGTCTTGCTTCTTTTAATCATTTCATGTATCCATGAAATATGGAACAAAATATCGCAATCAAAATGTTGTCTGCAATTGCTCATGAAGGGCGTTTGTCGCTGGTGCGCAGGCTGATCCAAGCGGGGCCACAGGGCATGCCAGCAGGCGATCTAGCCCGCTTTGCTCAGATCGGGCCAACCACGGCGTCCGCACAATTGCTGATCCTGACAAATGCGAACCTCGTCAAATCGACCCGCAATGGTCGTGAGGTGATTTATTGCGCCTGCTACGACCGCTTTAGCGAATTGGTGCAGTTTCTAATGCATGATTGCTGTGGCAAGCGCCCTGAGATTGTCCAGCTTCTCGACGACGAGATAAGCGCATGAACGCCAAGTCAGCTAGCTTAATACCAAACAAGTCGGAAGTTGCTGCGCTCAATGAGACGTGCTTTTGTCTGCCTTTGGGCCGCGAGCAAATCGACGCTTCGATTCAGTCGTCGGTGAAGGTCCTGGAAATGGCCAGTCTTTTGGCTGGAAGACCAAACCTATTCGCGAGTACTGGCGTTTTTCTTGCTGCAAGCGATCTCGATAGCATGATCGACCAGATTCACGCCATTGAAGCGGCGACCCAGACCGTCAGTTATCAGGACGTAACCCTATCCCGAGCCGATGGTGCTCTCGCCAATGTCCAGCCCGAAACGCGCGGCGTTCTGATGGGTTATGATTTCCATATCACTCCAGACGGGCCCCGCCTGATTGAGGTCAACACCAATGCCGGCGGCATATTTCTTGTTCACGCGTTGAGCCGCGCCGTGCAGGGTGGCGCGCTGCCTGGCTATCTCGCGTTTGGGGCCAGTCGTTTTGAAGAGCGCATTTTTGAGATGATGGTGTCAGAATGGCGCGCTGCCGGTCGGCTAGGTCAGCCCCAAACACTTGCCATTGTCGATGACAATCCCGAAGGGCAGTATCTCTATCCTGACATGCTGCTGGCACAGGCACTCTTGAATGAACAGGGTATTACAACAATAATTGTCAACTCCGCTTCACTTGCCATAGGTTCCCGCGGCTTGATGGCAGGAGACCAAGTCATTGACATGGTCTACAATCGGCTGACAGATTTTGCGTTGGCCATGCCCCAGTCTGAGGCCTTGCGATCCGCCCTACTGCAGAATCAAGTCGTCGTCACGCCTTCTCCTCGCCATCATGCTTTGTATGCCGACAAGCGCAATCTCGCATTTCTAAGCGATGCCGAAAAACACAAAACGTTGAACCTAGCCCCCCATCACGCACAAGCGCTCACCAGCCTTCCCGAAACTGTTGAGGTCACACCTGAAAAAGCCGACGCGCTTTGGGCTGCCCGCGGGGCCCTGTTCTTTAAGCCTGCCACCGGATATGGCGGCGCTGCTGCCTATCGCGGCGACAAGCTGACGCGACGGGTTTGGAATGAAATTCAAAAAGGTGGCTACGTCGCACAAGCCTTTGTTGCACCCCAGACTCGTCTTGTTGCAACTGAAGCGGGCCCGACAGTCCTGAAGTTTGATGTCCGGGTCTATACGTTTTCAGGCGATCCTCTGATGCTGGCCGCGCGCGCATATCAGGGCCAAACAACGAATTTCCGGACCTACGGCGGCGGCTTTGCCCCTATGATCCTAACCGATGCATAAGGTCGCGACCTCTCGGTCAAGCAAGTGGCTATTCATCAAGATTGTGGGCGTGCCGTTATATCGCTGGCTGTTGCTGCTTGGCATTGTGCTCGGTCTTATTGGCGTATCCATGGTGATCCGAACTCAACTCAGGATCGATTGGAATTTAGACTCTTTGCGTGCTTTCGTGCAGAGCCTTGGGGTTTGGGGGGCACTTGCGTTTATTGGTATTCTAACTTTCCGGTTTCTATTTCTTATTCCGACCGGCTTATTACTCTTGGCGGGTGGCGCTATTTTTGGCCCCGTTTATGGCACCCTTTACGCCGGGCTTGGGATGTTCTTATCCGGCATGTTGAAATTTGGCCTGGTCGCCATTTTGGGCCGGGATAAAGTAATGAGCACTTTGCCGCCAAAGGTTCAGTCATGGGTGCGGAAACTGGCGCAAGGCCGCATGAGCGCGTGGGCATTGTTTGGCATTTGCGCGTATCCGTTCTTTCCGAAGCACGTCTTTCAATACGCCGCGATATTGTCAGGCATGAGCCTCCTTCGCTTCATAGTTGCAGTTCTATTCGGGTGCATGGTGCAGGCCTTCTTGTTCGCCAACATTGGCCAAGCGCTATACTCAGGCGCTGGCATTGCCCTTTCAAGCAGTATTCTTCTCATCAGCATCCTTGTGCCTCTCTGTGTCCCGTCTTGGCGACGCTGGATGTTGGCATCCTTGCAACCCAAAACGGATACGGAGAAGCCCAAATGATCACCCTTTTTGGTGCCGCAACCACAAACGCGCGCAAGGTCGCCATTGGCTTGGCAGAGCTTGGCCTCGATTGGGTGCCACGTCACGTGCGGCTTGATCAAAAGGAGCAACATGACGCGTGGTTTCTGGATATCGCGCCCAACAATAAGATCCCAGTGTTGCATGACGACGCGACGGGCATGACAGTTTGGGAGTCAGGCGCAATTCTTACTTATCTGGCCGATCAGTATGACGCCAAAGGTATCATTCTAGCAAAGTCGGGCGCGGCCCGTTATGCTGCAATTCAGGGTGCCTTCTTTCAAGCTGCCCATATTGGTCCCAACCTAGGTCGATTGAACGAGCAACTAACGGCCAGCGACGCGGACAGAAATCCCCAAATGATGGCGCTATTCTTTGGCGAATGTGTGCGTTTGACAAGCGTGGTAGAACGCATGCTGGGCGATGGACGGCCATTCCTTGCGGGCGACTACTCCATCGCCGACATCATGCACTATCCATGGCTCAAGGCCGGTCTCGATCACGGCTTCCCCGCACTCCTCGACAAGCCCATTGTAACCGAATGGCTGGCCCGCATCGGGGAACGACCTGCCGTGGGAGTGGGTATGTCGGCTTTTGACTGATGTTTCTGGCGCTATACGAAGTCAGGCTCTTGGCATTCCAAAAAGAACAATTATTGCAGCGCAATTGGCAAATGTCCGCTTTCAAGAAACCGCCAGCCCGCCCCACATGGCAACCCTTGGCGCAAAGCAGACCATTCAAGGCTTAACTTAGTTTGATCGTCGACGCAGCGAGCAGGTCCTTGTTTAGTTGGCTTGGCCTCATAACGATGCAGCGAGAGCCAATTGGCTATGAATGCCACTCCATACCCACACGCGCCCGAGAAAACTGGGTTAGCGATTGTTCTGTAGAAACCCACCGCTACGCGGATCGAGAGCCCCAAAGATTTGCAAGCCCCCTCCCTACCTCGCACCGATGCCGGGCCAATAGTCGACCCCTACCCCGCTTTGAGTTTGCTCTCAGTGAAAGCGGACCATCGCCACTGGTCCTTAAGCAAGCCTTCCACAATTTTACTACCCCCTCCCCGAAGCTGGGGCAAAGGTTCATGCTAGCAAATCAATTTCTTTGGAATACGGTAATCGGTAATAGTGTAAGAGTTTCCGCGTTTTTCAGTGATAAAAGTGATCAAGCACCCAGCCGATTCATAGAGCATTGCAGGAGTAGCGGTGGTGTTGACCGTTACTGTTGAACCAAAGGACGATGCAGTCGAAGTTGATGTAGCAGGGATGACCGCCGTGCCACCGCCCCAGCGAAATTGAAAGGCGCGACTGTTCGCCCCCAAATCGATAACTTGCTCCGGCTTTCCATAGGCGAACAAAGCCTCCTCGATTGGCTTACCAACGAATGTTCTCATTTCTGTCGATGCACAGGCTGAGATTGCTAACATGAATGCTATCGTAGATTTGCTGAGTAAATACTTATTCATCGGAAGTCTCCCGGCGTCTCAACAGGCCAAATCATGAAATGCAAAAAGCGAAGCGAGCTGAGTTGCGCTGACAACTATAAAACTGAGCCATTTTGGCAATCTAAAAAATTGTTGGTGGAGCAACCGGGATCAACGAGAAACGAGAACAGAGCGGCTCACAGTTAAAGGGATGCGAGCCGCCCGTTTGTCAAACGTTAGCTTCCGGCAGCGCAATTAGACTTTGCTTGAGCTTCACGGATAGATGCAATCCGTGCCCTAACCGCTTTTTCGGCGTCATTCTTTGCCATAGCGTTACCAATACCATAGTCACCTAGGAAGCCAGCTACAGAACGCCAATCCATTTGCGCTGTGTTTGAAATCTGAAGCTGAACTTGTTCTGCCCGAATAACTTCCAAGTTAAGCTCACGGCAGTTCATTTGAGAAATCTCCGCGCTCGAAAGCGGGGTAGCGATAGGATAGCGCTTTGTGGCGCAGGCCCCCAGTGCCAGAATTCCAACCAACATAGCGCCTACTAAGTATTTTTTCATTTTGAGCCCTCAAATTTTTCAACCCTGCCAATATGGCGCATCCATCATGTCTTACAAAAGATCAAAGCGTCAACGATTCATAACCGAAGATTGATCACATACCTGCCCATGACGCCGCCGAAGCCAAAACAGGCCCAGCCACATCGAACGGCGGCTCTGTCAGCCCACCGTTACCCTAGCGCCCCATTCCAGATTGTCCGGCCTGCCCCGCGTATGGTCTCATAGCGCAGCCATCCCCAAGTGACATCAAGCACCCGGCCACCTTCAGCCAAAGCCTCAGCGACAAACCAGCCGAGCCCACGATGATCTAGCCTTTGCCAATACTGGCCCACCGTAAATAGCCTTTCAGCGTCCCAGCCAAGGCGCTCTAGGTCATGGGCGTATCGGTCCCCAAATATCAAGATCGCGTCTAGGCGTTCCCGCCATTGCTCCCGAGTTAGGTCCTCCGGTGGGCGGTCCGGGTGGAGCGCTGAAAACACCTTGGCCCATGAGGCAGGCAAGCCACCGCTCCAGACCATGATCGCCTCCCGCTCCGGGTCTGGAATGGCGAAAGGCTCAAGCACCAATGGCGCTTCATTTATTTGAAAGTCCTCCACTGGGTCACTGACAGAACTGACAAAAGCCCCTTCTGTCAGTTTTGTCAGGTCCGTTGTCTGGGGTTCTGAGGTTTTCAAGTGGGCCTTCAGCATGGCCAAAGCACTAGGTCGGCTCATAGCTTCAGCCCGCTTGGATTAACGACCCAAACCTCCGAAGGTGCCCCGCCAGTCTGGACGGTCTCGGGGACGATCAAGCCATGATCTAACAGAACTGCCAAAGCGCCCTTTGCTTCGGTGGCATTCGTTAGGCCAGTCCATTGCTTTCTGTAGGCGTCACGGGTGGTAAAGCGATGATCTAGCCTGCCATCCTTTATGCGTTTCCAGAGTGTCCTAGCGGCCTCCCGATCTGGCTGAAGCGCAGCCCCATAGAGCCGCTTGGCGTGTTCTCTCAGGTGTTCGGCCCATGACAGAGCGCGCAAGAGAGACGCCAAACCGATAGGCCCCGATTGACCATCCACAATATGACAAATCAAGGCCAATTGCGGCACAAGGCTTTTGTACTTGCCAAAGTGAGATTCGAGCGCCGGGCTTAACTCACCTGCCCGCAATTCCCTTTCGGCATCCCAAAGCCATTGCAAGAAATGATCCTGCGCCGCCTCCTCAAATCGAAGTGACGGAATCTTGGCGAAGGGTTCGAGCGTCGCCCCTACGCTTTCAGCGGTCAAAGTGGCCAAGCGGTCAAACGTTTCATTCGCTTTGGTCTTGGCAAAGCTATCGGGATAGCGGTCAATTTGGCGGAACTCTTGGCCTAAATCTGGCCAGACCGCCATCCCGAAGCGTTGCAGCAGGCCGTCATCCTGAGACCCGCCCTTATTGGCGTCGCGCACGAACTCAGAGATTTTCCCCGGCTGGGTGCCACCCAAGAGGCTAAGGCAGACATTGGGAAGGATAACCTCTCCCCGCATAATCCGGCTAAACTTGTGTGGCTGGTTGCCGTTCCATCCCGTCAGATAAAAGGCACGATCTGCCGCCTTTTCTTCACGCCTCAGGCCTGACAGGAGGCCCATCATTTCATCGCGCTCTACCAAGAGGCCGTTTGGATTATCCTCAACAGCGACGCCAAGCGCCTCATAAGTGGCATCGTTGATAATTCGAATGATCCTTCGCGCCCTCGGTGGTTCATCAGGATAAAGGCGCGACACGTCATCATCTGGGGCATCCTTAAGGGCTAGCCTTGCTTTCTGGTCCGCCGCCTTCTTGCGTGCTTCATAGGCCAGCCTGTCTTTTGAATGCGCCTTGCCTGCCTCCAAATTGACTTCTGTGGCTTCTACATCAAGCCGCCTTAGAGGCTTCAGAATTTCAGACATGGAAGGCGACTTCATGCTTGAAGGGCGACCAACAATGAGGCCCCAGACATTTGCGACCACAAGCCAATCATCCTGCCGCTTAGGCCGAATGCCGACCTTGGCCCCGATCAAGCTACCAGCCGCGACCATTGCCGCGACCGCCGGAAAGTCCATTGGGCATTGCATCCGGTCCTGTATGTCACAGACCCAATTTCGAAAGGCATCAGGCAACAAATCAGGGTCAAACTTCGGGACCGGGTGAAGGGCATCGCCAAGCGCCTCTGGGACTGGCCAAGCGGCATCTGGGGAAAATGAGACAATAGTTGGACCGTTCATTGCGCGGCCTCCTGTAGCTTGCCAGCGCGTGCGCGTAGCGTGTCGTTGAAGTCCTTGTGGTTATCTGGTGCCATCGCAAAACCTGCGACCCGTGCCCCTAGACGTGTGAGAGAGATTGCAGCCGCCTCCGCGGCCTTCTGGCCAGTGCCAGACTTATCGACATCGACACCTAGCGTAACGCTTTCAACGCCGTCCCAAGGCCTCCAAGCCTCGACACCACCAGCGCTCAATGCCGCGACAGGGGACAGGCCAAGCAAATGACCCGCGCTTAAGGCGGTCTCTATGCCTTCAGCTAGAACCACGTCAGACCCAGACCCAAGGCGGACACTGGCCCCCATGAAGCCAGCCCCAAGCATTTTCTTTTGGATCTTCCCCGAGCCGTCACCCTCAAGGAACGTCGCATGAATGCCGACAAACTCCCCAAGAGGATCAACAGCGCGTGCCACCAGTGCCGGATAGGTGAAGGCAGACTTGACCCCAAACAGGGACGATAGCGCGGGATGGAAGGCCAGATTCCCAGCCTCCACCGCCTGTTGCACAATCCCCCCAGGAATTGCCCTAGCCTCAACTAGATAGGCCGCAGCGACCGTGCCTAGGAGCGGTTTGACGCCGCGCCAGACCTCAAGCGCCTTAGCCCTTTGCTGTGCCGTCCGTTCGGCTTTCTCGACCGCTAACTGTGCGGCCAGCGTTGCAGCAAATGCCTTGCGGTGGAGGCCGTCAGAGCGTTGATAATCGCCCTCAGCAATGCCTAGCCGATCCTTCACATAGTCCTTGCAGGCCTTCCAATCATCCCCAGCAAATGAGGTGACCACAAAGTCAGTAGGCCCGCTAAACCGGACAGACAGAGACCGATCCTTAGGGGAATGGGAAGGGCCGGGACAAACAATGCTCACCCCTGAAACCTCACCACCCAAGCGCTTAGCTATTTCATGGAGGTTCATGGCCGCACCTCCAGTCCCAGATGAACTTCAGCCCAAACCAGCACAACTAAGGCCGCATAGTCTGGTTGAATTAAGCCCGCTTGAAGCGCCGCTTTTGCTTGAGTAAGGCTTGGATTTTTGGTATGAAAAGACGCCCCGCATCCCGCAGGCAACATCATTTCCAACAGGTCCGCATCTCCAGTGCGGGCCTGTTCTGCATAGTGGTCCATGACTATGCCGCCACGGTCTCAGAGGTGTTAGCCCGGCGAACGAGCCAGCTTTCAATGTCCGCCCGATTGTAGAGGACCTTGGCCCCGGCCTTGGTAAAGACTGGCCCACCGCCTCGACAGCGCCACGTTGCCAATGTTGCAACTGGGATATGGAATTCTTGAAAGACACCTTCAGGGGTAAGATATTTTCGATAGTCGGAAACCTTGCCCGCCATCTGTTCAACTTGGTTGCTTTGCATGACTCGAAAGCCTCACAGCCCGCCTCAGCACTATGCTTCAGCCCGGCGCAACCCCCATTTGATTCACGCAAAGATGGAAAATAAGCCCAACACGCTAAGCATGTTAATAGCAATGAACTTAGCTAGAGCGCACCTTTTTCCTTTTTGAAAGCAAGCCCTTAGACTTCATTTCTTGAACATATTTTAGCAATGTCGCACGACTGAGTTTCCCCGCCTTTTTATGGTCTACTACCATTCTTGTTTGCAGTTCTGTTATCAGATCTTCGTCGGAAATACGCGGATTGATTGCCCGAATCTCTTGCGCAATTAATATGGCCCAAGCAAATTTTATTGCCCTTTCTTCAGCATTTTTTTCGCCCGTCGCTTTTCCGCCGCTGCCACGCCGTTTTGACGTTCTTGCACCTTCGTTCGCGCGCTCCGCTTTAGTTTTCCCGTCGCCACTCAATGGTATGGTTGCAGCTTCAAAGCGAGCATATCTATATCCAAGTTCGAACCAATTTCTTGAAGCGTGGGCATTAACATTCGCTGCGTGATTGGCTTCAATTGCTTCAACAGCCCCTAAGAGCTCACATGGTGCCGAGGCGTCTACATCCGGGAAGAATTTATGCCACAGGCGACTAGCCAAAAAGGTTTCGTCGAATTGGCTAGTGTTTTGGTCATCTATCAATTCAAAAAAAGTATTGCCCTTCCGTCCGTAAAACAGGCTTCCATTTGGAAGACCAAGGCGCCTCAAATCATCATCAGCCTGATACCGCATCGCTTTTAACACCAATGCATCATCCCATTTGTGCGCCATTTTTCGATTTAGGATTTCTAGGTTCAACCTCGATCCAGCAGGTGTGCCTCCGTCAAAGCTTGGGCCTCCACCAACCACCACGCCTTGACTAACCCACCACATCCAAGTTGTCTTAATTTCTTGGCCCTTCCACCTGAGAATAAATCCCCGCGCCACGCAGTCCTTAGTGGGGTCGCCAGCCAGCAGATTGATCGACTCCGAATTAGTGATCCAGTGCTCGTTTCCCAACGCTTCGATAAAATTTAGGGCACCTTCAGTATCGTCAGGCAAGTCAATAGATATCAGATCGTCAAATAGGCTAGAATAAACCCCAACACCTTCCGCATTATTCAGAAATGGCATGCTCCATTGCTTGAGAGCCTCCGTTCCACTGAATAGGTCACGGTCGCCAGTCTCACTCAAAACAGTTCTTTGTGACGCTAATTCGCCATCAAATTTATTGAGCGACTTGACTTCAGCCATTTTGGACTTTGAGGGCTTCCTGGGTGTCTGCGTCATCTTCAATGATCCTCTTTTGCACATACCGCCCTGCAACCGCCTCTAGGGCTTCCACACCAGCACTAGCCGAAAAGTGGGCATATCTTGCCGTTGTCTGTGGCCGTGAGTGGCCAAGGACTTTGCCGACCACCGCAAGGCTTTGGCCGTCAGCTACCGCCCAGCTTGCTAGCGTATGACGCAAAGTATGAGGAGACGCCCCCTCCACACCAGCCTGCTTCCAAATCTTTGCCCAAGCCCGCTTCGGTGGTTCGATTGGGCCTAGGCCGTCAGCCTTTGGAAAAACATAGTCACACTTTCGAGGGATGGCGGACAAAATTGAAATTGCCTCAGATGGTAATGGCACCGCCTTTGGCTTTGCGCCACCGCCCGTTTTATGCCGCAGCGGTGGCAACAAGAGCAGGCCACGCCGCAAATCTACCTCAGGCCATCTAAGCCCAACGATCTCGCCCCGCCGCGCGCCTGTTAAGGCGAGAAGGCGGAATATATTGGCCGCATCCGCCCCGATCTCTTTCTCCGCCTGCAGGGAATCCACCGCCGCCCATATCGCTGCAGCCTCCACCTCGGAGAGATAGCGCTCTTTTCCGCCTGTCTTGTAACGCGCGACCCGCTTCGCAACATTTTCCGCGACAAGCCCATGAGCAATACACCACTCAAGCCACGCCGAGACTGTCAGCATTGCACGCGCTGCAGTCCCAACGCCGCCAGTAATCCGAGCCAGCCCACGTTTCTTGGTCTTCAAAGTTTTGACAGTTTTCCCCGAAGCCACATCAGCTTGCCACTTGGCCAAGTCCGCACTGGTTAGATCGGCAAGCCTTTTAGAGCCAAGGATTGGCACCAAGTGGCGCTCAAGGCCGACCCTATCGCGCTCCCAAGAACTGGCTCTCTTGTCTGGCTTGTCTTGCTTGCCAAGGGTCAAATAGAGTTCTGCAGCCTCAGTCACGGATACGCTCGCAGCATCGGCCAATCGTTTCTTAGATTTGTCGCCCTGAGGATCGCCGCCGCCTGCCACAAGCCCGGCAATCCGTTTTGCCTCTTTGCTTGCTTCGTCTGCCGTCATCGGACCAAGGTCCCCGATCACATAGAGGCGCTGGCCTTGGGGCGCGCGGTAACGGAACTCAAAGGTCTTTCGCCCAGAGGTTCGAACTCTAACGCGAAGTCCCTTCACTTCGTTGTCCATCACCACATAGTCTTTTTCCGGATCAGGCAGAAATTTATCAAGGGTTCGCTTGTTTAGTCTGGCCTTCTTGCCGGGTTCGCGCGCAACCATTTTCTACGCCTTTTAAATTTGGTCCCCATATGGTCCCCACTGGTTCTCAATTCATAACACATCATCGCAAACCCTCGCAAGTTTGGTTCTCAATTTAGTATCTGTTTTATAGAGTTTTTTCAAATGAGCACTACACTCCGCAAATCCACGCAAACCCGCTGCAACTGCATTCACACTGCAGGGGTCACTGGTTCAATCCCAGTATCGCCCACCATTTTTCTCCAACGTATTCATGCGATGTAGGGTGCGGTCCAACGGACTGCGCCGTCACAAAGGAATCTTGCAGGAGGATGGACCTGTCCAACAGTTAGCGCGATGTTGCGGATAAGCGGTGCTTTTCTGCCGGAATACACCTTGGCTAACGGCTTGGGCTAAGCAGATCGGCAAGTCTTACCCCACCATACGTCGCAAGCACTTGGCGCCATTTCACCCCGCCTCGAGCATAAAGCCTCAGAAGACTATCCCAAGAACCTCTAGGTTCGCACGCCCGATAACGCGCTCCTGCTTTCGGGCTTTCACCCCATAACCCAACACACGCGCTTTGAGCATTATCGCTCAGATTGCCGCGCTAGCTTGGGGAGGATCACCTATTAGCACCTCGCCCCAGATTCCCTCAGACTCATCTGATGCTTCCCTCGCTATTTTTTCGGTATTCAGAGATGCACTCGCTCGTCCCATCACGGAAGACTACATTTAGTCGAGACTGCAAATCGTAAGTGGGGCCAGACATCAATCAAGATTTACTGCAAATCTCAACTGTCACCCACATCACTTTCCCTGTTACCGTAAGAACAACTGACTGATAATGCCCCAAGGAAAAGCTATACGAAACTGCGCACCCGCCCGAAATCTCCAATGCGGAGGACTGCACAGTCGCTCTAAGCGCTTCGGACCGGATTCCTTGCGCCCGTGTTCCAACTGGAACTTGATTGTACCGTAATTCAGATTCTACCGCCGCTGCACTAGACGCGTTGCTAAGCTGACAGGCGCGAGCATTTCTAGAATCATCCTCCTTCAAAACGTACACTGGCGGAACTTCCTGAGCCTGCGCAACGGAGCTAACCTGACAGAGCGCGACTAAAGCAATCAATAGAGTGCGCACTGGACCCCCCATTTCCAAACCACTTAAAAGTGTATTGGCCCAAACTCTAACCGATCCGGTCAGAATTGAAAAGCTGAACCTCTTGCTTCTATCTCCTGCGCTTCAATGGCGCTTGCTTTGGAGCCTTTCCCTTGGGCGCTGATCTAATTTGTTGCTCGGTCCATGGCATGACTTGATTGGCATATTGGATCAACTCCCCAACTGATTCAGCTACATAATAATCCAGTAGTTCCAATTCCCTTCGCTGACGTATGACCTCTGGGAGGTCCGAATAGTAAGACTTATCTGGCGCATAGTAACAGGCAACAGCAAGAGAATTCTGGCCTACCGAGCCAGGCACTGCGTACTGCCAATTGTATCCATACTCTGGTATATCGTTACCACTGCTTATCAGCTTTTTAGCTCTATCATAGGCAGTTACGGTTATACTTGCTATTTGATCAGTATGACAATTCCATGCGAATTTTACTAACGAAAACCCGACTAGCGTACCGTTCACGACGTCGGACAAATCATTATTGTACCGGAACGCCCAACCGACTAAATAGTCGTTCTCCCCTCTCACCGATTTTGAATCAATAAAATAGAGCGTGTCCTCACCGGTTCCTGCTTCAACCCATTCTGAACTGTCCTGGGCAAAAGCATTGCTGGCACAGACAGAAACGCAAAAGGAAAGAAGGAATGCTATTCCAAATCTATACATGAGTGCGAACCCCAACAAATAAATCTATGAATTCCAAAGAGCCAAGCGGACCTAGCTTGCATATCAATGTAATGCAGCACCACGTGCTGTGACATTTCTGCAGACGATGAACCAACCCACTAGAAGACGGCGACCCACCACCACCCCCAGGCTAGGGCTCATTAGTCACTAACTTTTACCAAATGGATTACCATCTGGAAAGAATTATCATTTAATTGAATTTTTCAACAATTGTACTCAGGGTTCTGATTAGAACTTCTAGCGCATAGGGGACGTGCGATGCGACTACAAACATTAATTTTTACGACAGCGATTCTTGCCTGCGGAGCAGTGTCCTCCGCGGTCGCCGACACGACCAAGATAACCTGCTCATTCGGCAACGCCAAATATACAATTCCTGGTGAGACCAAATATGAGTTCTCATTTAGGCGAATGCCTACTGAGGACCCCAAATATGAGTTAGTTGCAGAGTTGCGAAGAACCTCCACCAATCAGAGATGGAGATTTGAGACTACGGCTAGCAATGGATACATGCGCGAATACTTTGTCCCTAAGTTCGGCGGCTTAGATGGGCTAACGGTCTTCTTCTTTGACAAACGTGATGATGCAGCGACGGTGTCGCTGGTATGGATGCCGTCGAGCACGGATCCAGCCCCAATTGGCATTTTTATACCAGACCTCGGATCAAATATGTACTACGCATCGGAAAAAGATCTCGGGATTGCAAATGGCGATCGGCTAATTATTCCAACTGAAATGTGGGTATTGTCGTCATGCGGTCGATCTTGACGGTGATTGCAACTTCAGTCGGTCCCCTTATCAATTTTCTAAAACAAGGTTGCGAATGATGTCTCATATTGTTCAGCGGATCGCCTTATCAGCAATGATGATGGTTCTCTCGATGTTTTGTGCACCTCTCGCCCAAGCTGCCGCGTGCTACCAATCAAGCATAAAGTCTCCGACGCCTTTCATGGGTAACAACGATGAGATTTTTGTTCTGACTGATGGATCTATCTGGCAGGTAAAATATGAGTATGAATATCTCTACGAATATTCTCCCTCGGTTATTATTTGCCCGTCTAAAAATACATTGATAATTAAGGGGAAGTCATTGAGCGTTGCACAAATACAGGCACGAACCGCCAGTAAACGCTTATCGGGTTCAACCATCAAACGTAATACTCTGACCGTTAAACAAAGGGTGCGCGGGTGCGATTATTTCATCGCCGACGGCCCAGCAGGGCTTTATGTGCTCGAATGGTATAGAGGATTTGACCCAAGCGTCGGCGACAAATTTGTAGGCTATGAACGAGGATATGGCTTCAAAAACATCACATACCTTCACAATGGACGAGAAGGCCGGATTTACGTGGAGGATTATCTATTAAGCGCAGACCGCGCTGCAGAAATTCTCGCCAATAAGTGCTGACTCGCTCGCAAACGATCAGCCCTAATCTGCCGCCTAATACAGAGGTGAAGTCAACATCACAGGCTGCCTCATGCCCCATCATTTCTCGAGTCACACACCAAATCTCCAAATGCGCTTTGCGCGGCAGCAACCGCCTGATCTGCTCGCCCCCCCCCTCTGACCAATCAAACCCGGTGTGCAACCTCGAGAACCCATGCTAGGTTCCGCCATAAGGTTTCGCGGGTTGAGGGGTGGAATGGCTTTTAATCGACAGGTGCGTTCGCTTGGTTTGATCTTGGCCATGCTGCTGGCTGTGACTGGATGCGCGAGCGATCCATTGATGCTCAAAATTGTTAGCGCGCCTGAGGCCTTCATTCACGGCAAGCTCAATACCACCAGCGACACCAAGCCGATCTCCGACCTTCCTGGCGGCGGCATGCTGTATGCGACTGATCGTGCCCCGGTGGACGATTCCGAGAACGGGTTTTATGGCGGCGTTCGCAGTCAAGCTTTGCGGGTGGGGCTGGCGAAGCTGGAAGTGGGCGATATCAACCTGACTTGGGAACAGGCGCGGGAGATTTCCATTCTGAAGAATCAGGCGGCCCATTATCCGCTGCGCGTGACGGGCGTGGAAGAATTCGGTGCCCTAGATCGACGCACGCCCTTGACTGAGGATGGGGTGAGCGATGAGGCGGGGGTTGCCCGCGCCCGCTTTGCCAAAGCGATCAATGAACGCCTAGACCAATCGTCGCAAAAGGACGTTTTCATCTATGTGCACGGCTATAAAGTCGTATTTGAGAATCCAGTGCTGGTAAGCTCTGAGCTCTGGCACTTCTTAGGGTATGAGGGTGCGTTTATCGCGTTTTCCTGGCCATCGACGCCCAAAAGCACCGCCTATTTTGGCGATATTGACGCAGCAGCCGGCATGGCGCGCAATCTCCGCGAATTGATCGAGTTTGTGGAAACCTCCACCAAGGCAGAGCGGATACATATTCTAGGCTACAGCGCCGGCACCCGCATGGTCGCGCGCGCGATGGAGCAAATCTCCCTGATCAACCGGGGCCGTGAGGCGGACCCCAAGCGCTTGGGTCACAAGCTGGAAAACGTGATGCTGGTCAGCAGCGATATCGACCGGGATGTTTTTGCGGCCTATTTGGCGGACGGCATCCTTGGGTCTCAGCGGCATTTGATCATTTATGGCTCACAGCGCGACCGCGCTTTGCAGGTGTCTGGCTTGGTCACCGGCCACAAGCGGCTGGGCTCCACCATGACGTCGAGCGAACTGACCCCCGCCTTTCGCCGCTTGCTGACCGACAATAAGGACCGGATTTCCTACATCAATGTCTCGAATGCGGAAGACATTACGCTCGATAACGGACATGGCTATTTCCGTTCCAGTCCTTGGGTCAGCGGCGACATCCTGATGAAGCTGGCCTATCCTCTGCCCCCAGAAGAAAGAGGCCTGGTGCGCGACCCATCGACCGGGATCTTATCGTTTCCGCCAGACTATCTGCAACGCATGAGCACGATACAATCAGCGAGCTTCGCCGCCCTGTGCGCAAACCAGCCCGCAACCCAGGCGCCAATCACCCCAAACTGTAAGGCCAAACCGCTGCCGACGCCGTCTAAGAAGTGAGTTTAGAGGGGTTGTTTGGGTAGCGTATTCGTTTCGGGAGTTGGCTCCACCCAGTGGCTTGATCTACCCCCCCAAAAACGCCAACAGAGGCACCACGCTCGCCCCCGCGCCTTCCTCATGCGGTACATGGCCAAGGCTTTCAAAGGTGACCAAAGACGCATTGGGTAGAGCTTTGAGATAATCCTGCGCGTTCGCTACTGGGATCAGGGCATCCTTCTCGCCCCACAACAGCAAGACAGGCTGGGTGATTTTAGGCAGGATTGGCCGGGGGTCGACAAGCACGGTTTGCTGCATCCGGGCCAACAAGGCAGATCGACTGCCGGGGGCTAAAGTCAGGTCGTAATAGCGGTCAAAGACTGCCTCGGTCAGCTGTTTTGGGTCTGCGTAAGCGGCCTCGACATTGGGCTGATAGAGGGCTTTGGGCAGAACATAGGACATGATAGATAGAAGGGCGGGCACTTCGGCCTTTTGGCCGTAGGCAAAGCCCGGGCTGGCAAACCCATCCGGCGAGATCAACACCAGCTTGCTTACCCGGTCTGGATGCTTGGCCGCGAACGTCCAAGCAATCCTGCCGCCCAAGGAATTGCCGACGAAGATTGCCTCTTTAATGCCCAGCTTATCCATGAGCTTGAGGATGAGGTCATGGGTGCGCGCGTCGGTATAATCGCCGGTCGGGTCTGGATCAGACAGGCCAGCGCCGGGCAGGTCTAAACGTACGACGCGGTAGGTGCGCTCTAGCTGGCCTGCCCAACCGTTCCAGGTTTGCAGGCTAGAGCCAAAGCCATGCAGGAGAATGATGGTTGGGGCCGTCTTGGGGCCAGTATCGCGAACATGCAGGCGAAAGCCGGCCATATCGACGAGGTCGCCCGGATTGTTGAGGTATTGCGCCTCAAGCTTTTCCCGCGACCGATCCGGCGTCCATAGCCAAAAGGCTAGGCCCAAAAGCAAGATCAGTCCGATTGCGCCCGCCAATTTGAGTGTCATTGCATCCCTGCTTTCGAAGCATTTACAGCCGATGGTGCTGACTGGTCCGGAAACCTAGTTGTAAGTCTAATCCAGATACTTAGGATAGGACATTATTGTACCAAGCGAAGGGGTAAGCCGTTGAAAAAAGCGATCCTATGCCTGCCCTTGCTTCTCGGCGCCTGTGTGTCGCCCTCTGGCTTGTCTGGCACGGTGCCGACCCCGGAAGACGCCAAGTATAGCTCGCCCAATTGCCGCGCTATTCGTGCGATAGCGGCAGAGCATGACTTCACCTCTGCCTCTCGTTCGAGTTTGGCCTTGGGCACGGAAGAACCACATGGGCGCATCAAGCGCGTACCTTCAACTAAGGATGTTGCCGCTTACCAAGAACGACGCCCCATGATTGAAGCCGGCGTGCGGGACCTTTGCACGTCCTAGCACAATCGGCCCCTCACCTATTTTGGGGCCGCTGGTCACGCCGCCAATCCCAAGGCGCTTCAAAACTACCCTTCCATAGGCCTGCCTTCGCTGCTTTGGCCTCTGCTTCATGAGGCCGGTAGGCTTTAGAATAGCGCCGAAAGGCCAGCGCGTGGCCATTGCTCACCATCCAAACCTGTAGGTCTTCCCCCGCCACTGAACAGCGCGCCACGGTGCGGCCATAGCGGTCCTTGCCGGTCGGCTGGCAGGAGACCACCCGCGCGCCCACCTTATCGGCCAAGGCAAATGCCGCGCGCTGACCACAGCGATAGGTTTTGCCCGATTGATCCACACAGGTTTGAGCGGACTCTGGGGCATCAATGCCGAACAGGCGAATGCGCGTGCCTTGGATTTCCAACGTGTCGCCATCAACGACCGAGGCCCTGCCCTGAATGGCAGCTGTCGACGCCGTTGCGACTGCTTGCATGGTCACGGAAATCAGGCCGCCAAAAACGACTAGACATAAAATACTTTTAGTTGTATTTTGACTTACGCTACTTTTAGGAACGAACATGAACGCAACACACTTTAAAACACTACTGGCTGGCCTCATCATGGTTTGTGCGCCAGTGCAACTCCAGTCCTCGCCCGTTCAAGCGGGCGTCGTGGGCGCTTTTGAATACAGCGTCAGCCGGTGCAGCGGCTGTGGCTGTCGCGGTGGCCCCGGCTGGCGCTCTAAGCGTACAGGGCAGTGCGTGGGTTGGGAAAACCTCCACCGCGAATGCGGCAACCCTCCGAGCCCAAAGCGGTGCACGAAGGAAAACTGAGCGTGCTGGGATGGTAAGCGCGTTTAGTCGTCAAAACCGACAAAAGTGGTGGCGTCGGCCACGCTCTTGCGCTCTGACACCACCGCATTGGCTGGGAAGGTCTCATCTGGCCAGCCCAGCGCAATGCTCTTCATAATGACTTGATCATCGGCAATGCCCGCATGTTCGCGCACGACGGGTGATTGCATGATGCCTTGGCTGTTAATTACCGTGCCCAAGCCCCGCGACCAAGCGGCGTTGACCAAGGCAGTGGCCACCGCCCCACAATCAAAGGGCGTATCGTCACTGCCGTCGAGGACTTTGTCATAGGTGATGATGATGCACACTGGGGCGTCAAACTGGCGAAAGCCGCGCAGTACCCAGTCTTGCCGCATGACTTGATCTTCCCGCGCGATGCCCATGGCGGCGAACAATTGCTTAGCGACGCCCACTTGGCGATCCCGGTGCACGCCCGCAAAGGCCCCGCCAATGCGAAACTCGCGCGAGTGCGGCACGCCAGCCAGATTACGCTCGGTATTGCCAGCGCGAATGCGGTCTAAAGGTTCACCCGTCAGCACATAGAAGTTCCAAGGCTGGGTATTCATCGACGAGGGTGCGCGCATGGCCAGCGCCAAAATCTCCTCGATCAGCTCTTTCGGGACTGGGTCTGGCTTATAGCCTCGAATACTACGCCGACCCAAAACAACTTGATCGAATTCCATGTGATACCCCTGAGCCATACTACGCTTAACACGCTTCCTTTTCTCCTACAGGGACTCAGACGGAAAGGTCAAAATGCCGTAGGGGTAACCTGATCTTGCGCTAGCCTAAAAACCAAATCTCGAACGTTTCCGAATTTACAAAGCCCAGAAACGCGCCCACATTCCGTCAAAAGCGCCCATGATTTCAGATCAAGAGCAGGCGCAAATGACGGGGGCGGACATGACAGACGGGCTTAATTCTCAATCAGACAGCACAAGTATGAAGGAAAGTGTCCCACCACCGACTCTCGCAACCAAGATTTCCTATGGCTTTGGAGCCATTGCTTACGGGGTGAAAGACAATGGCTTTGGCTTCTTTTTATTGATTTTTTATAGCCAGGTTTTGGGCGTGGATGCGCGCCTGATCGGCCTAGCCATAACGATTGCTCTGCTATTGGATGCTCTCAGCGATCCAGTTGTTGGCTATTGGTCTGATAATTTTAGATCGAAATGGGGCCGTCGCCACCCCTTTATGTATGCATCGGCTCTCCCGGTTGCGGCGTCCTTCTTTCTTCTCTGGAACCCTCCAGAGGGTTGGTCGGACATAGCCTTGTTTTGGTATGTGCTGGTGATTTCCGTTTTGATTAGAACCTGCATCACTTTCTACGAAACACCCAGCTCTGCTTTGGCCCCCGAGCTAAGCGATAATTACGATCAACGCAGTGGCCTGCTCAGCCTCCGCTTTTTCTTTGGCTGGACTGGCGGCAATCTGATGGCCGTCATTATGTTTGTGGTGCTGTTTCCAGCTTTTGCCACTCCCACCATTCCAAATGGCCAGTTCAATAAGGATGCTTATTCGACCTATGGCATGATCGCTTCGGTGATGATTTTTGTGGCCATTATGGTCTCTGCGCTTGGAACCCATAAGCGCATTGTTCATCTCAAAGCCCCACCTCCCTTGCGCACGCTATCGATCGGCTTAATTTTCAAAGAGATTTTCGAAACCTTGTCTAATCGGTCGTTCATCGCTTTGTTTCTTGCAGCCATTTTCGGGTCGATTGCGTCGGGGCTATCTGCGTCCATGACCTTTTATTTCACCTCCTTCTTTTGGGGGTTCACGCCCCAACAGACTGGATTTTTGACCATCAGCGTCTTTGTCTCTGCGATCATTGGGGCGGTCATGGCCCCCCTTGTGACCAAGTCTATCGGCAAGAAGCAGGGAGCCATGATCATTGGGTTGATTGCTTTTCTGGGAGCCCCTTTACCCATCGTGCTGCGTCTTTTGGGGGTCATGCCAGAAAATGGCGACCCCAGTCTGTTCTGGATCGTCATGTTCGCCAATATGGTCGACACTGGGCTGATCATTTGCTTCCAAATCCTGTCCGCATCCATGTTGGCAGATCTGGTGGAGGATGCAGAGATTAAGACAGGGCGACGGTCCGAGGGTATCTTTTTCGCGGCATCAACCTTCATCCGCAAGTCCGTCCAAGGGCTTGGCGTCATCACGGCAGGCTTTGTCTTGGCCGCTGCGCAATTCCCTGCCGGCGTCAAACCAGACCAGATACCCGAAGAAGCCCTAACCCGGCTTGGCCTATTCTATGTGCCAACCATCCTGTTCCTCTGGTTGACCATGCTGGCAGTCATGTCGACCTATCGCCTCAAGCGCGAGGATCATGAGAACAATCTGCGCGAGCTTGCATCGAGACAGAGCCAAACTGCCGACTGAGAGACGGCTCTACGCACCACCGCTCAGCAAAAAGGCCAGCCCGTGTTGGGCTGGCCTTTGCGTATGTCTATGTTTGGGTAAGCTCTAGAGCTTAGGCCGCAGCCTTTTCCCCAGCGCTCAAAGCCGCATAGCGCTTCAAATGCCAGTCGGCGCTGCCGGCTTGGGTGTCGATCATGGTCAGGCGCTTAAAGTAATGGCCGATGGCCAACTCGTCCGTCATGCCCATGCCGCCAAAGATCTGGATGGCGTTTTGGCCAACAAAGCGACCGCCGCGACCGATTTGCGTCTTGGCACCGGCGCAAGCCTTGGCGCGTTCCAGCACGTCATCCTCGCCACAGCGAATGGCGGCAAGATAGGCCATGGAAGTCGATTGCTCGGTCCACACGAACATGTCGACCATGCGGTGCTGCAGCACTTGGAACGAGCCAATGGCGACGCCGAACTGCTTGCGCTGGCGGGCATAATCAACCGTCATCGCATGGGCAACGCGCATCCCACCGACAGCCTCAGCACACAAAGCGGCGATGACATTGTCTTGGGTCTCTTCCAACGCGGGCAGGATCCCGTCGACGGGGCCAATCACTGCATCAGCACCGACCGAAACATTTTCCAGATAGACGTCGCTGGCACGCAGGCCGTCAACGGTTGGATAATCCTTGGTCGACACACCTGCTGCAGACTTGGACACTAAGAAAGCCGTCAGGCCTGCACGCTCGCGCTGGCCACCTGCCGTGCGGGCGATCACGATCAACGTATCGGCTTGTGGCCCGCCAATGACGACCGACTTATGGCCGTTCAAGACATAGCCTGAGCCGTCCTTTTTCGCGGTCGTCGACACATCGGCCAAGTCATAGCGGCTCTTAGGCTCGCTGGTCGCGAGGGCGTAGATCCCCTCACCTGTGGTGATGCGACCGCCATGCTCTTCTTGCTGGGCGGCAGAGCCTGCCACGCGCAACAGATTGCCACTGGCGACAACGGATGGGATGAAAGGCTCAACCACTAGGCCTTTGCCGAACTCTTCCATGATGACGAGCGTGTCGATTGCACCCCCGCCTAGACCACCCATGGCCTCAGGCAGTGGGGCCATCATCAGACCCATCTCGGCCATTTCAGCCCAGATCTCAGGCCGCCAGCCCAAATCGGAATGAATAGCCTTGCGACGCGTATCGAAATCATACTTTTGCTGGACGAGCTTGGCGATCGAGTCCCGCAGCATGTTTTGTTCGTCGGTAAAATTGAAATCCATGTGGACGTTCCCTGAGTTCGTGCCTGTTCAGGCTCTGCATTATCACTGAATTGATAACGCGTTTAGCGCACGATGCTAGAGGGGAAGCGCGGTTTAAGTCAGGCGATTACACATCAAAAGCGCAAGCAAGCCCGTGATCACACGGGCGTGCTCAATAGGTTGAATGCAATGACTTAGCCCAGTCGGGTCAAAGCCGCTTCGTATTTCTGCTTCTCAGCTTCGTAAGCGGCGCGACGTTCGCGTTGTTCCTCGATCACCTCAGCGGGTGCTTTGGCGACAAAGCCTGGATTATCAAGCTTGCGGGAAACCGTCTCGATTTCCTTAGCACAGCGGGCGATCTCTTTGGACAAGCGGGTCTTCTCAGCCCCAATATCCATCACGCCAGCCAAGGGAATGGCGACAATCGCCTCACCCAACACAAAGGTCACACTGCCAGCTGGGGCGGCATCTGCCACCACTGAATAATCCAAGCGCGCCAAGCGGTCGATTTCGGCCTGATAGCGCTCAAGGCGTTGTGCGGTCTCTTTTGACGCGCCGATCAGAAGGGCTGGAACTTTAGCGCCCGCGGGCACATTGGTTTCGCTGCGCAAAGACCTAAGGCCCGTCACCAGATCGACCACCCAGCCGATTTCAGCAGCGGCCGCTTCATCAATCAGACTGGCATCGAGCTTGGGCCAAGCTTCATTGATCAACAGGCCCGTCCGCTTTGGGCCAAACTCGGAAGTCTTGTCCCACAATTCCTCGGTCACAAACGGCATAAAGGGGTGGAGAATCTTCAAAATCTGATCGAGAATCCAAGCCACCGTGCGGCGCGTCTCTGACTTGGCTTCTTCATCCTCACCATTCAGCAAGGGTTTGACGAGCTCAAGATAGAGGTCACAGAAAACACCCCAGACAAAGGCGTAAGACGTTTGAGCCGCCTCATCGAAACGATGGGCTGAGAGGGCGGCTTCGACACCCTGAGTAGTCTTGGTCAATTCCGACACGATCCAGCGGTTCAGCGTGTGCTTTACCGCGCTGGGGTCAAACGCTTCCCACAGGGTACATTCATTCATCTGGGCGAAGCGGGCGGCGTTCCACAATTTCGTACCGAAATTGCGGTAACCTTCAACCCGCTTGTCACTCATGCGGATATCGCGGCCGGGGCCTGCGGCAATGGCGAGGGTGAAGCGCAGCGCGTCGGCACCATAGGTGTCAATCAGCACCGTTGGATCAATGATATTTCCCTTGGACTTTGACATCTTCTTGCCGTGCTCATCCACAACGCGGGAGTGGATCACAACGGTCGAGAACGGTGCTTTGCCAGTGAAGTGGCACCCAAACATCATCATCCGGGCGACCCAGAAGAAGATGATGTCAAACATCGTCACCAAAGTACTGGTTGGATAAAAGCGGCTCATTTCTGCCGTGTCTTCAGGCCAGCCCAAAGTCGAGAATGGCCAAAGCCCCGACGAGAACCAGGTATCGAGAACGTCCTCATCTTGGATCAAAGTCACATCGCGGCCATATTTGGCCTTCGCCGCCGCTTTGGCTTCGGCTTCTGTTTCTTCAACGAAGATATGGCCCTCTTCATCATACCAAGCCGGGATCCGATGCCCCCACCACAATTGGCGTGACACGCACCAAGGCTCGATATTGCGCATCCATTGGTAATAGGTCGCCGTCCAGCTTTCGGGCACGAACTTGGTCTCGCCACTTTCGACCGCTTTGAGCGCGTTGACCGCAAGCTTGGCTGCATCGACATACCATTGGTCCGTCAACATGGGCTCAATCACGACGTCGGAACGTTCGCCTAAGGGCTGGGTGATCAGCTTGTCTTCGACTTTGAGCATCAGGCCGCGCGCATCAATATCGGCAACCACTTGCTTGCGCGCGTCAAACCGGTCGAGCCCGCGATAGGCTTCGGGGATATAGTCGGCGTCCAGCATCCGGCCCTTGGTATCCAGCAGGATGAACATCTCAATATTGTGGCGACGGGCAACTTTATAGTCGTTGAAGTCATGCGCGCCGGTAATCTTGACGGCGCCGGAGCCAAAGTCCGGGTCGGGATATTCATCCGCAATGATCGGGATCAAACGATCTGCCAGAGGCAGTAAGCAGCGCTTGCCCACGATCGACGCATAGCGCTTGTCACTGGGGTGAACGGCCACCGCGCCATCGCCCAGCATGGTTTCAGGGCGCGTGGTAGCAATGGAAATATAGTCCCGGGTCTCAAACTCGGTTGGCTCGCCATTGTCATCAAAGGTGATTGGGAATTCATAGGTCTCCCCATTTTCCAATGGATATTTAAAGTGCCAGAAATGCCCCGCCCGCTCCTCATTGACCACTTCGAGGTCCGAGACGGCGGTTTCAAAGTGCGGGTCCCAATTGACCAAGCGCTTATCGCGATAGATCAGACCCTCCTTATGGAGCTGGACAAAGACTTTGCGCACGGCCGCAGACAAGCCCTCATCCATTGTAAAGCGTTCACGGCTCCAATCGCACGATGCGCCCAAGCGCTTAAGTTGGGTTGTGATCGTCCCGCCGCTTTCAGCCTTCCAAGACCACACACGTTCTAAAAATTTTTCGCGGCCCATCGTGCGGCGCGTCTCGTTGGTCCCGCTTTGCGCCATCTGACGCTCAACCACCATTTGGGTCGCAATACCGGCATGGTCGAGGCCCGGTTGCCATAGAACCGACTTGCCGCGCAGCCGCTCAAAGCGGCACAAAATGTCTTGCAGCGTGCAATTCAGCGCGTGGCCAATGTGCAGCGATCCCGTTACGTTCGGAGGTGGAATGACGATGGAGAAAGTTTCAGCGTCTGGATCGGCCTTGGGCTTAAACGCGCCTGATTCTTCCCACGCCGCATAAAGGCGTGGCTCAGCAGCTTGAGCGGAAAAATGACTTTCTAACATGTGTGTCCCGAGTAAATGTGGTTTGGGCGGCGGGGATCAGCCCCAGTGGCACCAAACAAAAGCGACGTTGGCATACCATGCCAACGCCGTTCTTTTGAAGACTTTCTGCTGCTGGAAGCGGCCTGGAGGGCCCAAAGCACAGTCCTAGAAGGAGCGACGGGCGATCCGTGCGACTTCGGCTTCGACTTTTTCTTCGACAATGCGGGGCAAATTCGCATCAAGCCAGTCTTTCAACATCGGCTTGATAAGCTCGCCTACCATGGCTTCCACCGTATTGCCCGAGATAAACATGCCAGGCAGCGTGGTGTTAGGTGCCAATTTTGCAAACACCGTCGAGGTCTTGTCCGCAATTGGATTGCTGACGAGGCCCTGATCGAATGGGAACGGCGATGGAGCAGGCTCCGGCGCGCGCGCATATACGGGGGCTGCCACGGGTGCTGGTGCGACTGGCGCAGGTGCGGGCTCAGGCTCTACCCAGCGGTCTTCGACAATAATTTCCTCAAGCGCGACTTCTGGCTCATCCTCGACAGGCAATGCGTCAAAATCGAAGTCTGGCGAGACCGTTTCCGGCATTTCCATAACAGGCTCGTTCAGTTCCAGAACTTCGTCACCGAAATCTGGCACCGCCACAGGTGCGGCATCAGCTGCTGGAGCTGCACTATCATCTTCAGAAATAATCCGGCGGATCGAAGCCAGGATTTCTTCCATAGTCGGTTCGGCTTGTGCGTCTGCGGCGCTCATAATATCCCCATGGTGTGCGAATCGCACATGAAGTTCAGTAAGCTAGCTTGGATTACCAATCAAAGTCTAGCGATGCCCCGAATCTGACAACAATTCGTTAAAAGGCAAATGCAGGTGCAATCGAAAAACCTGGTAATGGAGGAACTGTCGCATCGAAAACGACGCGACCGGCAACATTTGTTCCACTCTTCGTAAAGATATTGGCTGTACCCATTGGTCCTTTCAGAACGACAACGCACAAGCGGCCCTGCTCTGCCAAGATTTTTGTCCAAGCATCTGGGAAAGCTTCAACCCCGCCGTCGACGAATACCAAGTTAAACGGTCCGGCCGGCGGGGCATCTAAGGCACCCACCACGCTGGTAACTCCGGGAACATCAACAGCCACATCATCCAGCACGGTGACTGTGCAACCCAAAGCCGCGAAAACCGCTGCACTGTAACCACCAGCGCCACCAATCACCAAAACTTGCTCCCCAGCCACGACGTTGGCGGCTTGGGCCAGTTTCGAGAAATCGCGCGGCTTCCAAAGCCAGCGGCCCGACGGTGTAGGGGAAGTAACCTCGGCATAAGCAAAGGCGCGTTTTTCCGCGACAACAAATGCCTCGCGCTCCACAACTCGCATGGCCCCTTGCAGCGCCAGATCACTAACATCGTTGGTTCGGACCTGGCTTTCGATCATCGTGTCGCGTGCTGCCGCAAAATCCATGTCGGTCCCCATACCCTTGCTTTTAGCAGATCAATCCAGTGTGCGGACTCATTACAAGGAATTGGGTCATGCGAGCAAGAATGGATCACTGTCCAAAGTCTGCGGCATCACGCTTTAGTTGCAGCACCAACCTGCAGACATACATTGCCGCTTAAGGTCTCCTCTGTTACATCGCCCGTCCACCCGCTTGCTTCTGCGTCGAGAAGGCCTCGTGGCGGAGTGGTGACGCAGCGGATTGCAAATCCGTGTACCCCGGTTCGATTCCGGGCGAGGCCTCCAAAACCCCTTTTTCCTTTAGCCGTTCCTGGGCTTAATCCGTGTCGCTCGTTGGGATGTCATCGCCCATCAGATAACGTGGCCCAGACCCATGTTTTCTGGCTTGGTCATTGGGATTGAATAGCGCACAGGTCTCTAAGGACAAGCAACCACAGCCAATACAGCCATCAAGACGGTCACGCGTTTTGGTGAGTGCTTGAATTTTGAGGTTGAGCGTCACAGCAATAGCTTGGCTGATACTCCGCCAGTCGCGGGCATTTGGAGCGCGCCCCAGCGGCAAACGGTCAAGCTCAGCCTTAATCTCATCAAGGCTTAGTCCAAGCTGCTGTGCGATCCTAATAAAGGACAGCCTGCGAATGTCAGCGCGGCGATAGCGCCTTTGCTGGCCCGAACTGCGGTGTGCACTAATCAGACCTCGGGCCTCGTAAAATCGGATTGCCGACACAGAAAGGCCGACCCGCGCGGCAATTTCCCCGATGCTTAACACGTCATTTGCCTGCACTGCGATTTCCTTGATCTTAAAGCTTGACCTCAAGTTAGGTTGAGGTTGCATAAACCCATCTGTCAAGTCAGCACGCACGCTAGGAGCTTTTCAGATGACCCAGTCTTTTCTTGAACACGTCAATGTCACGGTCGCCGATGCAGATCATGCTGCAGCGCTGTTGGTCGACCTATTTGATTGGCATATCCGCTGGTCTGGCCCTGCCCGCGATGGCGGTTATACGGTCCATGTAGGGACAGCCGACCAGTATCTTGCCGTTTACCAGCCGCGAGATGGCCAAAGCCGCGATTTTCCCAAAGGCGCACCGCTGAACCATCTGGCAATCGTCGTAGATGATTTGGACGCTGTCGAAGGCAAAGTTGTTGCGCATGGTCTGACGCCCTTTAACCACGGCGATTATGAACCCGGCCGCCGCTTCTACTTCTTCGACGACAATGGCATTGAGTTTGAGGTGGTGTCCTATCGCTAAGGCTGGGGCAGGGTTGCATGTTAAATGCGGGCAAACGCACAAATCTTGTGTCCCTCCGGCGACCGCAAGTACGCCCCGTAAGTCATGCGCTCGCCGCTGGGCCGCGGGCCAGGCGGCCCTTCATCCTGGCCACCGGCCACAAGCCCTGCGGCGTGGAAGGCATCCACGGCTGCAGGCGTTGCAGCCCGAAACCCGATGGTGCCGCCATTTCCAGCCTGCGCGGTTTCCCCATCTAATGGCCGCATCACCAGAAACGCCCCCGCCTCTGCCCCAACATAGACCAATCGGTCAGCAGGGGCATTCTCCTGCCGCTTATGGCCTAAAGGTGCGAGAACCGCATCGTAAAAGCTGGCCGCTTTATCGAGATCATTGGTACCAACAACAAGATGGGTGAACATGGGTCGGGTCCTTGGGCCATGCGGTAAATTAGATTTGGGTTGAGGCACCCAGAAATAGACCTAATCAACGCTGCATTGACAAGAATAAACTAGGTGAGACTGTAGACTTTTAGTTGAGCGAGATGTTGTCGATGAAAAATTGTCTGATCACTGGGCTTGCCTACCTCTTTTTGATTTTTGGCCCGGCTGCGCATGCACAAGAGAAGGTTTACCCCTTCTGGAACGCAAACCAAATCTTACCGCTGCGCGCTTCTGGAGAGCAATCAGCCCTGAATTTCAGCTACAGCCTGACACAGCAAAAGAAGAAGGCCAACGATAGCAGCACCGAGCGCGTGGTAAGTTTGAGCGAGGATTACGATCTGGTCACCACGCCCGACACCCAAATACTCACAGATTACCGCGTCTGCCGCGTCTTTGTTTGGAAGACGACTGAAACCGATTTTGCGAATCAAAGCTGCTATGCCGACCCAGCCTTCCGTCCGCTTGAACTACAGAACCGCTTTTTGCTTGCAGAAATCATAGCCGGCGCGATGGGTAAGGAAAGGCAATCCTCCAAGCTCGAAGCTCAATTCTGGCAAGAACAAGAATTGAGTGTTCAAATAGAGCCATCAAATCCTTTGACCCGCAAAACGACACCAGATGGAACGGAGTGGCTTTTGGGCAAACAAAGTGTGGCAAAGATCAGCCGGACTGGGACAGCGCTTGCCCCTAACGAGCGTCAGCCTCTAACCCGTTTCTTGGCGCGCAACTTAACCCTTCACCCACAAATACGGCGCGAAATTTCGGAAAGTGGGTTCTTGCCAGCACGGATTGAAATTACCCGCCAAGCACTGGCAGAGGAGCTAAGTACGGACATACACCTCTTCACCAATGTCGCCCGCGGAAAGTCATCCTACCCGCTGCCCGCAAATCTTAAGTCAGATTTGTACAGGAAAGCGGAAGAGGAAAGCCCGTCGGGGCGTATGTGGCGATCCAGCCTACGTGCAGCGACCGGTGCAGATAATCAAAGCAGGCCGACTTTGGACACTTTGATTGCCCAAATGAAGTCGGCCAGTGCGCGTAAGAACAGCCTTGAAACCACCTTGCTGTTCCTCAAAATCACGCAAATTTACCAAGGGGCGATAGGTGCAAATCCAGAAACCTTGAAGAAGATACGGGCTGCCTATCTCGACATCCAGGCAGAGCTTGGCACCGGTGACGCAGAGTCCCTTTGGGTCGCCAATAATTTGGCTGGCGAAAGGGGGGAAGGTAAGGAACGAGAAGACGCTGCGCGCTATCTTGTCACTGCCACCGACCTCGACAAACTGGACTTTGGCACTTTCCGATATCTCACCTTCAACAATCTGGAGACAATGACGAAGGATTCGGAGACTTGGGACCCCAATATCAAAAAGGCAATGCCCGAGCCATCCGACCGCTTTCGCATTCATATCGCTGCCCAACCTTGGGGGAGCAATGCCTATTTCGACTTTGGGAACCGAATTTTTAGCGGCTATGACGCCTGGGAGGCTTGGCAAATTTGGGATATGGGGCGCGCAATTGATCCTGATGCCTCTGACGCTCTGATGGGGAGGATCACGACGTTTGAAGCCAATCTGCGCAAGCAACAGCCCGATAGCTTCTGACTGGGCGGGCTGATCCAATACTCCCTTACAGTCCCCAGTATTCCATCACAGCCACTGGCACCCCAGATGTCACCCAGTCGGCACTGTGCTGATCACCAGAAGGAAATTCACATGCTTATCGATCAGCTCAATTGGCGCTATGCAACCAAGAAAATGGACCCGAGCAAAAAGGTCGGCGAAGACAAGATTGCGGCGATCCTTGAAGCCATTCGCCTCACGCCAACTTCGAGCGGTTTGCAGCCCTACGAAGTGATTTTGGTCACCAATCCAGAAGTCCGCGCGCAAATCCAAGCCGCTGCTTGGAATCAGGCCCAGATCACCGAAGGCTCGCATGTTTTAGTTTTTGCGGCTTGGGACAATTATACTGCTGACCGTATCAACCACATGTTTGACCTAACCAACGAGATCCGCGGCTTCAAAAACGAAGGCTGGGAGAATTATCGCAACATGTTGTTGGCGACCTATCCACAGCGCGATGCGGAAGCCAATTATCAGCATGCTGCCCGTCAGGCCTATATTGGCGTTGGTGTGGCGATGGTTGCCGCCGCTGAAGCCCACGTAGATGCCACACCGATGGAAGGCTTTGACCCAGCCGCTGTTGACAAGATTTTAGGCCTTGGCGAGCGCGGTCTGCGCAGCGTTGTGATCGTGCCTTTGGGCTATCGCCAAGAAGAAGGCGATTGGCTGGTAAATCTGCAAAAGGTGCGCCGTCCTACTGCCGATTTCGTAACCGAAGTCCACTAATAGAATTAAACAATATACCCGTCAGTAATAGACATCTTAACCAAACATTAAGGTTAGAATCATATTAACTGATCCTGTCTTCTTCGGAAGACACCCCACCATACCCGATCTCAACGGGGGGCCCGCAACGGCTCCCCGCTTTTTTTGGCGGTGTGGTTTAAGACAGCTCAGATGTCTTGTTCTGCAGCTCGCTGCATTCAATACGCAACAAAGGCTTGCACGATCCGAAGGTGGCGGTATAAGGCGCGCCTCCAAGTGTTCCCCGATAGCTCAGTTGGTAGAGCAAGCGACTGTTAATCGCTTTGTCGTAGGTTCGAGCCCTACTCGGGGAGCCACTTTCCTCCACCCCTCAAAAGACACCTTGGGCGGCAGATTGGCTAGGTGTGTGCGGGCTGCAGGCTCTCGGCAACAGACTGAGCATTCATGCGGGCCTGCATTTCCCACAATTCGGCATAGACCGCGCCCTTGGCCAAGAGCGCCTCGTGGCTGCCACGTTCCGCGACTTTTCCATCCGCCAACACAATGATTTCGTCCGCATCGGCCACCGTGGATAGGCGGTGGGCGACCACCAATGTCGTGCGGCCTTTCGCAGCATCTTCCAATGCTTCGCGAACTTCAGCTTCGGTAACGGAGTCGAGGCTTGAGGTCGCTTCATCGAGCACAAGGATCGGTGGATTTTTCAGGAGTGCTCGGGCGATACCAACGCGCTGACGCTCCCCACCTGACAGTTTCAAGCCCCGCTCACCCACTTTGGTTTGCAGCCCCATGGGTGCTGCCGCGATTAGGCCCTCTAGGCGCGCCATTTTGGCCGCCTCAGCAATTTCCTCGTGCGAGGCATCTGGACGTCCATAGGCGATGTTATAGGCCAAAGTGTCATTAAACAGGACCACATCTTGCGGCACGAGGCCAATGGCGGCACGCACGCTCTCTTGGGTCACATCGCGCAGATCCTGGCCATCGATGCGCACAGCCCCAGCTTGGGGATCATAGAAACGGAACAACAAGCGCACGATGGTGGACTTGCCAGACCCGGAAGGCCCAACAATCGCGACAGTCTTGCCACTAGGGATCGTAAACGAGACGTCAGAAAGCCCCGCATGGCGACCATCATGGACAAAAGCCACATGGTCGAATTGCACCTCGCCTTGCCTGACGTTCAGAGCCACTGCTGCTGGCTTGTCCGCAATGTCGGGCGTTTCATCAAGCAGCGCGTACATGGCTTCCATGTCGATCGAGCTTTGTTTGATCTCGCGCCATGCAAAGCCCAAAATATTGAGTGGCCCATATAGGTTCAGCATGACAAGCGTTACTGCGGCAATATCGCCGGCCCCCATTGTGCCCCGCGAGATCGCATAGCCAGCCGCTGCCACCATGGCTGCTAGCCCCAAATTCTGGATAAAGCCTTGCGCCGCATTGAGGCCTTGCAGCGTCGCGTTGGATTGCACGGAGGCTCTGGCATAGGTTCGAACCGCTTGGTTGTAGCGCTCTGTCTCGCGCGCTTCTGCGGCGAAAGCTTTGACCGTTTCGAAATTCATCAAGGAATCAACTGCCCGGCCTGTTGCTTCGCTGTCGGCATCATTCATGTCGCGGCGATATTGTAACCGCCACTCCGTGATCGCCAAGGTAATGATCGTATAGATCACGACGGTGGAGGCCGCGATCAGGGCAAAGAACCACCCATAACGAAGGCCTAAAACTGCCGCTGCCATCACCAGTTCAATCAGGGTTGGTCCAATATTGAACGCGACAAAGCGGGTCAGAAAATCGATAGCGCGAACACCACGTTCAATCGTACGCCACACGGCACCTGTGCGCTTGGATTGATGAAAGCGGATCCCGAGGGCATGAACGTGGCCAAAAACGGCAACCCCTGCCCGCCTTTGCGCTTCCTCACTGACGGGTTGAAAGATGGTGTCGCGCAATTGGGGTGCACCAGAGCCCAAAAACCGCATCAATGCCCATGCGCCAATCGCCATCAGAAACACAGTATCCCAAGACGGATTGCTGCCGCTGCTCAGGCCATTCACGGCATCAGCCAGGACCAAAGGTGCGCCGACAATAAAAACTTTAGAAACGAGCGTGAGGCCAAGGGCTAGCGCCACCCGAACCCGCAGCTCTGGTGTATCCAGTCCGCCAATCAAACGTACTAAGCGCGCTAAGGCCCGCCCGATGGGTGAAATCTCATTGGCTGCGTCGGAAGCTGTGCGTTCGCCTTTTCTCATATGTAGCACATAGGCAATCTTGGCACGGGTTGAACAGTCCAAATGTGTTTGCTGGCAAGGCCTGATGCACAATTGTCAGGAAACATGCATATAGCGCACGCAAAATCAGGTGCGACCTTGACGTGAGTCGGGCGCATTTGGACGACCGCTTAAGGAACAAGGCATGGCCAAACTGAAATCTGTCTGCGTCTATTGTGGTTCATCCAACAAAGTAGATCCTGCATTTCTAGAGCTTGCCACAAAAATGGGCCAAGAAATTGCCAAACGTGGCGTGCGCCTTGTGTATGGCGGCGGCAATGTCGGCTTGATGGGGGCATCATCTCGTGCGGCGCATGAAGCCGGTGGCGAAGTTCTTGGCATTATGCCGCACTTTCTAACCAAGTGGGAAAAGCCTAATCCCGCCTTTGAGACCCGCATGGTTGAGACCATGCACGAGCGCAAATGGGGTTTGTTTGCCGAATCCGACGCGTTCATTGTCCTGCCCGGCGGCATAGGCACTTTAGAAGAAGTGGTTGAGACACTGTCTTGGCAACGCTTAGAGCTCCACCATAAGCCAGTCGTCTTTGTGGGTCGGGCTTTCTGGCAGCCTTTTGTCGATTTGATTGAAGCCACGATCGAGACGAAATTCACGCCTGAGGCTTTTCGCGACTCCTTCTTTTGTGTGGATACACCAGAAGAAGCGATGGACGGCTTAGAAACGGCGCACGCGGCAGTCTAAAGCCACTTTCACACGACCAACAAGGACTCGCCAATTGACAGCGTTGCCAGCCACTGGCGCGACAGCCCACGCTTGCTCAGAAATTCAGGTCCAACGGATAACCTCGAAAATCAAAAATACGTAAAAGTAAATTTGATTAGATTTTTTATACATTGATATTAAATTTTGTCGAAAATATATTTAAATTTTTATATTATACACTTTATCGAAGAAATTAGTGAATTTTTAATTCATAAGATATTGATTTTTATACGATTTCAATCGTTAACTGTAATTGAATATTTATTTTGAATTTGATTCGTTTTATTACTTTAGTCGCAACTAAGTAAACACTTTACTTTTCAGTAAATTTGTCCGGCCAACTCTTAAGATGGCGTCCTGTCGGAGGCCAGTAAGCTCAAGGGTTTAAATGCGGCAAAGCGGTCGTTGGAGGGCCATTTCCGGCTCGCGGCTGGTTGGAAACAAAGTGTCAGCTTGGGGGCATAGACACCAGCCGTAACGCAGCTGGGGAAAAAGAGGCTGTAGGTTGATGAAACTGGATAACTTTACGCTTGCGCTGCAAGAAGATGAGAGTCTGGGCGGAACAGCTATGCGGGCCGGCGGCATCGCTCCTGCCAGTGGCCTTGTTTTCGATAATCAAGTCCGACGCTTTCTGAAGGCTGCTGTTCGCCGCAATGACCTAACAGCCCGCAGAAATCGCACGCTTGCAAGTGTTCTGCAGGAATGGATCGAGGTTGGTTACGCAAAAGCACAAGTTGCCAGCATTGCGAACCGTGCCGGAATGTCGACGGCAACCCTTCGTCGGCAATTTCCAGACAGGACGGTCCTGTTTTGTGAAGCCCTTAAGTTCGGCCACAGGATCCTGCTGGATGCGCTGTCAACTTATAGCGAACATCCAAACCCCATCCGCGACTTAACGGCCATGCTTTGCAATTATGCTGAGACGGTGTCCCATCCCGCGCCCCAACAAATGTTGTTGGCCCAAAGCAGCATGTTGCTTGAACCAGAACTCCAAGCCGATGTGAGCGCGATTGTATCTGACTTCCACACCAAGATTAAGCAGATCTGGTTCGCGAAGATCCAAAAATTGGCCGACGATGGATTGGTCCGCATCGATCAGCTTGAGTGGCAACGATGCCGCCTGGTTGGTGACTTAGAGATACAGACTGTCAGTCGCTTTATGATGGGGCAAACGCCGGTTGCGCCGGGCGGCAATTGGCAAGCCGAGGCCCTTCAATTCGTACGCGATTTTTTCAAGCTCTATGGCACCGAAAAATTCAACCAGCAGAAGGCCCTCTCTAATTGGGACTTCGAGCTAGCAGCCTTCTAGACTTAACAGACACCTAAAGGACAAAAAGATGATCAGCCTTTACCTCTCAGACCAACTCAATCGACTTGCATTCTACTTAGCCAACCGGTCAGCGGAAAAGCTCAGAAAGGGCTAGAGATGATTGCTGCATCAGCGCATCCTAAGCCGTACCTGTTTTTCGAGCAGCAGATACGCCAGCGATTGTCGGTGCCGACGTCCCGACAAGATGACGGCACGCGCTCGTATCTCGTATTGGCTGCAGTCTTGCAAGAATGGGCGGAAGTGGGCTTCTTAAGTGCCCAAATGCCAAGCATTTCTGCGCGCGCTGGTCTAACGCCTGCGACCCTCGAACGATTATTCCCCAATCGCGACGACCTGCACCTGGAAGCCTTAGCGTTTGGGCAACAATTGATTGTCGAGGCGATGAAAAAGTATCAGTCGCACGCCAATCCGATGTTGGACTTGCTTGAATTGGCACAACACTATGCGTCCATCTTGCAAGAGCCCTATTTCAAACAATTCTCACTCTGCCAAACCATTTTGGTTCGGATGGATTCTCACGTGAGGGAGCAGGCCAGTTTTATCGCTTTGGCTGGGAATGCTGAAATCAAGCAGTTTTGGCACGACCGGATTGCTCTGTTGATACAAGATGGTCTTTTGCGGCCCGCATCGCTCAACCATATGATTTTTCGCCTGACCGCTCCAATCGAAGCCCAAACAGCGCATTGGTATCAAACCAGTCATAGTAGCCATGCTCCCGACGAAGAATGGCTCCAAGAGATTACCAACATCGTTGAAGGCTTCTTTGAGATTTATGGCACGACGGGGTTTCAGTTTCAGCGCTTAAGACTTGGACGGGACTGGTCGGCCTTATCTGCTTCCGATGATGCTCAAATGTTGTGCCAACAAGGGAATTGGGAGGCAAATCCAGACGCCCAGATAATGTCTCAGCACAACACACCTTGAATTCTGGTTGAGGAAAGCCGTACCGTATAGTAAGCAACTAAGCTGAGCCGGGACTTTCCCAACAACTTCGTCCGACTTGTCTTGCACAAGAAAGTCAAAGCGACAACCTAGAAATTCTCGGAAAAATACAAATGGATGCGCGAGTTCAACCGGTTAAGAATAGCCATAATCTAGAGGCGAAAATTCAGGCGCTTTTAGCCGCGCAAGCCAAGCGGCAGGATGACGATACGCGCAAAAAATTAATCTGCGCGAGCGAATTAAAAGAGTGGCTAGATGCCGGCTTCAATGAGGCCAATGTAACAAGGGTTGCTGATCAAGCAGGCGTGTCCACGGCCACGCTCTATCGCCTCTACCCAGATCGCAATCACCTTTACCTTGACGCGCTTAGGCTGGGCAATCAACTCTTGTTGGACATGGTTTTGGACGCCCCACACCATCCCCACCCATTTCGTAATCTCGTTGAATTCGCCTACCATCTCATATCGATCTGGCAACAAGCCAATGTCCAATTGTTCTACTTTATCCAAGGCTTTATCCTGCAAACCGAAACTGAGATCTCCGCCGATGCGCGATTAATTGGAGCGAACATCAGTCAGGCTTTCAGAAGTTTTGTGGAGGCAATTTTCGACCGTTTAGTTGCCGATGAGTTTGTTGAGAACAAAGATCGGCAACTCATGTTCATTAGGCTCGTTGGCGAAATCGCCGTAAGAACCAGAAGTTGGCATGGCGACATTGGCAAGCCGTACAAACCCGCAATGGGCTGGTATGAAGAAGCCATCAAAGTCGTTGAAGAATTTTTCGTCTTATATGGAACTGCCAAGTTCAGGTCCATGCGGCAACAATCACCTATCGGATTCTTGGATGGAAGATATTTGCGAAAGACGCCGATTGAGGAAATCAACAAAGCAAAATTCTATGCAACGTTAGAACGTCATCTTCCATTTCTAAGGGACGTAGAGATTTCGTTAAAGGAAAAGCCGACGCCAGCAAGTGCTCACGAATTTATACTGCAAGAATTGCAGCGAATGTTAACCAGAAGCCCAAATAGGCTGGATGCCACCAATCGTCGAGGCCGCATTGTCGCTTCGGCGGCCATTGTTATTTATTCGCGCGGCTTTCAGAATTTAAGCATGGCGGAGGTAGCCAAACAGGCTGGGGTTTCAACCGCGACCTTGTATCGTCTTTATCCAACCAATTGGGACCTTTATGACGCTGCCTATGGGCTGGGAGTAGGAATTTATATGGCGTGGCTCGGGAGAGATATCCAAGCAGCCAACCCCTTGGTTCAATTCACGCACTATGCTTGCGCCTATTTTGAAGCGTTTTTTGATGTTCACTCCAAAAATGCTTGGTCCTTGGACCAATTACGCGGTGAACCATCAGAAATTGAGCAAATGCAGCGCTATAGCGAGATTAAGGTCCAGCTCGAAGGCCTGGTCTGGCAAAAGCGCTTTTCCAAGCTTTACGCAGAAGGATACATCACGGAATTGCCAAGCTGGGACATGATCCACACCTTCCAAGGACCAACCTCAATCTTGATTATCCTGTTTATACGCGATGGCTTGGCGGCCCTGCCTAAAAGCGCTTGGTTTGAAGAAGCTTGGCGCACCACGGATGAGTTTTTCCAAATCTATGGCACGCCCCATTTCCATGCGATGCGCAAGAAAATGAACTGGGATGCGGATTTAGACGCCCATCGGGCGAAGATTTGTTAAGACGCCTTGCCCGCCAAGCGGCTTGCCGCGCGCTCTGGGCCGATCAGCATGAAGATCCACTTCATCTCTGGCCCATGTTCTTGGCCCGTGAGAGCCTTGCGCAAGGGCATGAAGAGGCCTTTGCCTTTTGCCCCGGTCGCCGCCTTCACCGCCTCGGTAAAGCCTGACCAAGACGTGTCATCATAAGGGCCAGCCGGAAGAAGGCCCAAGGCCGTGGCAATAAAGTCTGGCTCATCAATCTGGGGCTTAATCGGGCCTTGGACGACTTTGGCCCACAGCGCCACATCGTCAAACTTTGCGAGGTTGCCGCGAACGGCCAGCCAGAAAGCTTCACCGAGATCACAGTCAATCGCGGCGAGGCGCGGCTTAATCGCGGCATAGTCTGCATGCTGCAGCAATTGCGCATCCAGACGGCGGACGTCTTCGGGGTCAAAGCGGGCTGGCGCGCGGCCGATCTTGCCAAAATCAAAGCCAGCGATCAGCGCGTCCAAGTTATCGACCGCCTCAACCGGGTCCGACGTGCCGATCCGCGCCATCAGCGACAAAACCGCCAAGGGTGCAACCCCCTGCTCGCGCAGGCTTTCAACCGATAGAGAGCCAATGCGCTTGGACAAGGTCTCACCATCGGCACCAACCAACAGTGGGAAATGGCCGAACTCAGGGCGCTTGCCACCCGTCAGCGCTTCAAAAATTTCTGCCTGTGCGCCTGTGTTGGTCACGTGGTCTTCGCCGCGGATCACATGGGTGACGCCCAAGTCCACATCGTCCACAACCGACGGCAACGTATAGAGATAGGCCCCATCTTCGCGGATCAGCACGGGGTCGGACATCGAGGCTGTATCGACCGTTTGCTCACCCCGGATCAAATCCTGCCACGCAACCCGCTTGCCTGAGAGCTTAAACCGCCAATGAGGCTTGCGCCCTTCGGCTTCAAAGGCGGCCTTGTCGGCATCTGTGAGGGCGAGGGCGGCACGATCGTAAACCGGCGGCAATTTGCGCGACAAAGCGATCTTGCGCTTGCGGTCCAATTCTTCCGACGTCTCATAGCAAGGATAGAGCAGGCCTGCTTCGATCAGCTGATCCCGCGCCTTGTCATAAATATCAAAGCGGGCCGACTGACGGGCTTCTTCATCCCAAGTCAGGCCAAGCCATGTCAGGTCCGTCCGAATACCGTCTTCATAAGCTTGGGTAGAGCGCGCCGTATCGGTGTCATCAATCCGCAACAGGAAGGTGCCGCCATGTTGGCGCACAAACAACCAATTCCGTAATGCCGTGATGACGTTACCTACGTGAAGCTTACCGGTTGGCGAAGGGGCAAATCTGACTTTCATGTTTCTTTCCTATCACGGCTGACTTAGCAGTCATGCCGCCGACAGGCGAGAGGGGCATGTGTAGGTAAGCCGTCTGGGGGCTGCGGAAAAATTTTCATAAGGCTATAGACGAAAAAACGGAACAGAGTTAGAACATCGCTACTTTGTTCGTGCATCGTTCACGGTGCCATCGGATTTGACAGGGGAAGCGTGCGCGCGCGCCCCGCAAGATAGGGGAAGTTGATGCTGACGTCCAAACAACGAGAGCTTTTGCTATTCATTCATGAGCGTCTCAAGGAAACCGGCGTCTCGCCTTCGTTTGACGAGATGAAGGATGCGTTGGACTTGGCATCTAAGTCGGGCATTCACCGCCTGATTACGGCTCTGGAAGAGCGCGGGTTTCTGCGCCGCCTCGCCCATCGCGCCCGCGCACTGGAAGTCCTGAAGCTGCCTGATAGTGCAACCACGGCCGCGCCACCCAAAGGTCGTCAACCCTTTACGCCACTGGTTGTGGGTTCAAAGCCAGCGCCCGCAATCCCGCCCACCCCGCCTTCAGCAGCCAATGATATCGCGGTTTTGGGCCGTATCGCGGCGGGTGTGCCTATCGCGGCCATCCAGCATGAAATTGATCGGATTGCGGCACCCGACAAATTGGACCCTGCCCTGCACTTTGCCTTGGAAGTCAAAGGCGATTCCATGATTGATGCCGGTATTTTGGAAGGCGACTTCGTGATCATCCGCCGCACCGATGACGCCCAATCCGGCGATATCGTGGTTGCCTTGGTCGATGATGAAGAAGCCACGCTCAAGCGCCTGCGCCGTCGCGGCCAATCTATTGCCTTAGAAGCCGCCAACCCCCGTTACGAGACGCGCATCTTCGGCCCAGACCGGGTGAAGGTACAAGGCGTACTGGCGGGGCTTTATCGGCGGTATTAGGGCCATTTTGGCGCTGCGGGAGGGTGCAGTTTTGCAGGGCTGAACCCGCGTAACAAGATGCTAAGCACGAAACCTAAGGAGCTCAAATAATGTCTCGTATCTGCTATGTTGAGCTACCCGCCACCAACTTGGCCTCAACCCGCGCCTTCTATACCAATGCGTTCGGCCTTGCCCTGACCGATTATGGCCCCAGCTATTCTTGCACGACGACCGGTGACGTGGACATCGGCTTGCAAGGCGACTTAAGCGAGGCCAGCTCAGCGCCTTTGCCCGTCATCGCCGTCGAAGATCTAGAGGCTTGCCTTGAGGCGGTGACACAGGCGGGCGGTGTCATCACCAAACCCCTCTTTGCCTTTCCAGGCGGTCGCCGCTTTCACTTCCGCGATCCAAGCGGCAACGAACTTGCGGCCCTGAAGGCGGACTGACAATTGTGCTCTAGCGTAAGTGGATAGGGTGCGGTCCAGAAGGGTTGGACCTTCCGGCGCAAGGGGCATCACCTACACATTTTTAGGTCTATAAGTTCTCGCTGGTACTCTTCGAGAGTTTTTGACATTCCAATTTCCTTGCGACGCTGGTTCACCCTAGCAGGGTCCCTTACTGGCGGAAAAACCGGCTCGCCATTTACACAGGTTGCTTGGCTTCCAAACTCCTGTGGTTCTCCTTTAACAACGGCTACTCTATCGGCAAATAATGCGTATTGCTGCTTGCTGAGAAGCCCGTTTTCGGCCGCAGTCTTGATGTCGGGAACAAGATCGAGAACCTTCGAAATATCGCCATGTTGCAGAATAATGAAGGCCGCACGATGCCCAGCCCGGTCGAGTTCGCTTGCATTGAACCAACGGCCCGTTGGCTTCAACTTCATAAGCTCCTCGAAATTTTGCGAACCTCGCTTTGCCATCAACAACGCCAAGCGACCCTTCAAGTCCTCTTCCTGACTGGTCAGCGTCCCTCTGGTCTGAAGAGCGGCAAGCAATCTCCTATTTTCTTGGTCAAGTTCTGCGGCTGAGGAAATATTGGCATGATTTAAAGGCTTTAGGTCAGCGTATCTCTGTTCTAATTCTTGCACAGATTGACTAGTTACAACCGTGGGCGGCGGATGCTCTGTGTTGGTAGCCGATGTTTTCGAGGGTTTAGATACCAACTCGCAACCAACCAAGCTTGGAATCAAGAGCAGAGCCACGAGAGGCAGCTTAATGTGGCGATCTCGTAACACGATTTCGATCCCTCTTTTGCCATTGGTCAATGCTTTTATGTCTCCGTGCTCCCATTTTTCTTGAAGGGCGTCAAATGTGTCTTTGTAAGCTATCCACTTGCCGACTGGCGGACCAACCATAGCATAGGCTGCAGTCTTTGGGCTGCACCACCTCCGGGGCCGTGGTTTGGGATTTAGCTTTTTTACTTAGACAGCCTTTGCCGCAGGCTGTGCCTTGGCAACGGCTTTGGTCGAGTTTTAGCGCGCAAGATGGGGAGTCATGGGGCGCGCCGATGGCGCGTCGGCGGACGCCGCCCTTGACTCTCCAACTCGCGCAACAAGAATTGCCGGGCGGCTTCAAGGCAAGCGAAGTGCGGCTTGAAGCCTGTCCAAGTCCTTTGGCTTGGCATTCGCATCGCATGCGGGTTTTGCTTGAGCTCGGTGAATTCCTTTTGCGACGAACCTTCCAGCTCGAAGGAAACTACCGTTCATCTTTTGCTCCTTGACGCAAGTAACTGAGTTTTGTCATGATCTCGCGGGAAAGCTTTGATTTTCAGAAGAGTATTTGTATGAAACATGTTGAAATGCGCCAAGTAACTCTCCTTGATGAAGAAGTTATGCCTCTCGTCATGGAAGCAGAGAGTCAAGGCCACCGATTCATGCGACGGCTGCTCGACGACTGGGAATCTGGCGCAAACCGCTTTCAGAAAGCTGGCGAATTTCTATTGTCCGCCCATATTGAAGGGCGATTGGTCGCGGTCGGTGGACTCAATAATGACCCTTACGCCCTCATCGGGCACGTTGGCCGACTGCGCCACGTCTACGTCTTAGACACTGCACGACGCCTCGGCATTGGAACTCTCTTAGTGAAGCGTATCATGGAAGATGCGGCAGAGAGCTTTTCGACGCTGCGGCTTCGCACAAAAACAACTGAGGCTGCGGAATTCTACGAGCGGCTCGGCTTTCAAAAAACTAGCGAGCAGACCGCGACACATGTCATCGGGCTCAAGGTCATTGGCTCGAATTCGGACGCCCCGAAAATCACATAAGGGGCTCGTTTGGAAGGCCAGTTCTTGGGTCGGCTCTTAGTTAGGGTCTTTCCACTTGGACAGCCCTTGCCGCAAGCTGTGCCTTGGCAAAGGCTGTGCTCGAGTTTGGGCGCGCAAGATGGGGAGTCAAGGGGTGCAATCGGCTTCGCCGACGCGCGAAGCGCGCCCCTTGACTCCCCAACTTGCGCAGAGACAATCGTCCTAGGGCTTCAAGGCAAGCGCAGCGGTGCTTGAAGCCCGTCCGAGTCGTTTGGCTACGCCCCCACAATCCAACCATTCCGCCTCTAAAGCCCCCCCTAAAACTCCGCCACCAAATCCACACCAGATGCGCTTTTTAATGCCCGCCGCGCGGCGACATCAATCGGGAACCGCCCCGGGGCCTGAATTTCGACTTCGCGGCCATCGGCGAGTTCGACGACGACGCGCAATTCGCCAAAGCTGGATGAGGTGGCACCGCGTAGGGTTTCGGTCACGCGCGCTAATTCGTCGATCGGCGCGCCGCGCGCCAGAAACACTTTGATCCCGGCACAGCCCGACATGTCGGCTTGGTCGAGGAGCTCAATCTTTTCAGCCGACAGCTTTAAGTCGCCATCGCGCAGCCGTGCCTTGGCTCGGAAGCTAACCGATGTGCCGGGATCGAGAAAGTCACGGGCTTCGTTGAGGGTTTCAGGCATGATCATCACCTCAAACTCGCCCGTTGGATCGCTCAACGTCACCCAAGCAAACTTACCGCCATCGCGTGCAGGGCGCTCTTTGCGCGCCCGAACAACGCCCGCCATGCGGAAGATCGCGTCGGAGCCCTGCATTTTGGAGTTAATCTCAGAGAAGAAGACCGTTTGGCGGCGGCGCAAAGCCTCGATCAAATCGTCCAACGGATGGCCCGATAGGAACAGGCCAAGAGCCGCAAACTCATTGTCCAAACGCTCTTGCGCAGACCATGGTTTCACGCTTGGCAAGGGTGCGCGTGGCGGCGGGGCGGCATCGCCAAACAGACTGGTTTGCGCGCTTTGCCGATCTGAGGCTGCCGCATTGGCATGGGCCACCAATTGATCGGAGGAGGCAAATACCAACGCGCGGTTGGGTTCAATGGAGTCAAACGCCCCAGCTTTGGCCAGTGTCTCCAAGGTCCGGCGACCCAAAGTGCGCGGATCAACACGCTCGGCCAGATCATGAAGCGATTTGAACTTGCCGCCCGCTTGGCGGATTTCTACCAGCTGCGCCATGGCCGCCACGCCAACGGACTTAATGCCCCCAAGGGCATAACGAATGGCATTGTCTTGAACGGTAAAGTCTGCGCCAGAGTAATTAAGGTCTGGTGACAACACTTTGATCTTCATGCTTTTTGCCTCTTGCATAAAGGCACCTAGCTTGTCGGTGTCATCAATATCGAGCGACATGGAAGCGGCCATAAACTCAACCGGATAATTGGCCTTTAGATAGGCGGTTTGATAGGCGATCACGGCATAGGCAGCCGCGTGGGATTTGTTGAAGCCATAGCCCGCAAACTCACTCACCAATTCGAAGATGCGGTCAGCAAGCTCTGCGTCCACGCCCCGTTCGGTGGCACCGCTGACAAACCGGTCCTTCTGCTTGGCCATTTCCTCGGGCTTTTTCTTACCCATGGCGCGGCGCAAAAGGTCTGCTTCACCCAAGGAATAGCCCGACAGGATCTGGGCGATCTGCATCACCTGCTCTTGATAGATGATGACGCCTTGGGTCTCCTTCAGGACCTGGATCAAGCTTTCATGCAGATAATCAGCATCTTTGCGGCCAAACTTCACATCACAATAGGTCTCGATATTTTTCATCGGGCCTGGACGATAGAGCGAGATCAGAGCGATGATGTCGTCCAAAGTATCTGCCCGCATTTTGCGCAACGTATCGCGCATGCCTTGGCTTTCCAATTGGAACACGCCCATTGTCTTGCCAGATGCCAAAAGCTCATAGGTTTTAGGATCATCAAACGGCAGCGTGTCGAGGTCGACGACAATGTCGCGGGCCTTCAAAAAGTCTAACGCACGCTGGATAACGGTCAGCGTCTTCAGGCCCAAGAAGTCGAACTTGACGAGGCCTGCAGGTTCCACCCATTTCATGTTGAATTGGGTGGCAGGCAAGCTAGAGCGGGGGTCCTTATACAGCGGCACAAGCTCGTGCAGCGGACGGTCCCCAATCACGACGCCAGCCGCGTGGGTAGAGGCGTTGCGGTAGAGGCCTTCCAGCTCAATCGCGGCATCGAGAAGCGTGCGCACATCGGCATCGCGCGACCGTTCCTCCTGCAGGCGCGGCTCGTCCTTGATGGCTTGGGCCAAGGTTACGGGCGCTGCGGGATTGTTCGGCACCATTTTGGCCAGTCGGTCGACTTGGCCGTAAGACATATCCAAGACGCGGCCAACGTCGCGCAGCGCCGCGCGCGCCTGCAAGGTCCCGAAGGTGATGATTTGCGCCACCCGATCTGCGCCATATTTCTTTTGCACATAATCAATGACTTGATCGCGCTTCTCCTGACAGAAATCGATATCAAAGTCAGGCATAGAGACGCGTTCAGGGTTCAAGAAGCGCTCAAACAAGAGGCCAAAGGCGAGCGGATCGAGATCGGTGATGGTCAGCGAATAGGCAACAAGCGAGCCTGCACCAGACCCCCGCCCAGGGCCGACGGGGATATTGTTTTCCTTTGACCATTTGATGAAGTCCGCAACGATCAAAAAGTAGCCCGCAAAGCCCATGCGGTTGATCACATTGATTTCGTGTTCCAACCTCTGCTCATAGATGTCGCGCGCCACCACAGGGGGCCGCTTCGCGAGGCGCGCCTCAAGACCTTGGCGGGCTTGGCTGGCCAATTCCTCCGGCTCATCGCGGCCTTCAGCGGTGGTAAAGCGCGGCAGGATCGGCGCGCGCATAAGGGGGCGCACCGCGCAACGTCGGGCGATGTCTACACTATTGGCCAAAGCCTCAGGAAGGTCCGCAAACAGAGCCACCATATCGGCTTCACTGCGGAAGCAATGATTGGCCGAGACGCGCTCGCGCTTGTCATCGGCCACGCGCGTGGCTTGGCCAATGCACATCAGAATATCCTGGGCGCGGTGCCGCTCTGGGCTGTCAAAACGCACATCATTGGTTGCCACCAGTGGAAGATTGCCCTGATAAGCTAGATCAATCAAAAGCGGCTCAATTTGGCCCTCATCGGCCATGCCGTGGCGCTGTAATTCAATGTAAAGCCGATCTGGGAATGCCTTGGCCAGTTGGCGCAACAATGTTTGAGCTTCGGACTTCAAATTGGCCAAGAGTGCGCGGGATAGAAGACCTTCCCGCCCGCCAGTGAGGCAGATAACGCCTTCACTATGGTCCAACACTTTCTGCAAGTTGACGTGGGGGAGGCTCCCGGCTGGCACTTCTAAAAAGGACAGACTGGAAAGTGCCATGAGATTGGCCCAGCCAACCTCATTCTGCGCAATCAACGCCAAACTACCGTCAGGGCCCGCAGCGGCACCTGGCTTTTGGCTGAGGAAGGACACAGGCAAGGTCAGGCCCATAATGGGCTGAATGCCCTTTTCGGCCAAAGCTTCTGAAAACTCGAGTGCGCCAAACAAATTGGGATCCGAGATACCGACGGCGACACAACCTGCTTTGGCGGCAAAGCCCGCAAGCTTCTTCACCGTCATCGCGCCATCAAGCAGCGAATAGGCGGATCGAACCCGCAAATGCACAAATCCAGGACCCGCCAAAGCCGGTCTAGCCGCTTGCGATGCCCCCGCTGACCCCGTCAAAGCGACGCTCCCCGAGCTCTGATCACTAGCAGAGAACGTGCCGCCTGAAAGAGTACTATCTGCCATAGGGCCACCTGAATCCGCCGACTGAATCATCACCAAAGAGGGACTTAGTCTGACAGGACTCTTGAGCCTCTGTCAGCCCTCGCCGACAGAAATCTTGAAGCCATCCTCAACCGATGACAGCGCCCCAACCCCAAGCCATCAGGGTGAAAGCGAGAATTGCTGCGAAAGCGGCTGCGTCTTGAAGTTGGGCCATGTTACACCTACTTTGTTCTGTGTTCGTTCTATTCTTGTTTTGTTCTCCTAGCAAGAGGGCCATTGCAGAACGATGGAACAAAGATTGATGCTTCTAATCCTGAACCAAAAGACCGCCTTCAATGCGGAATACACGGTCCATTTGCCGTGCTAAATCAAGGTTATGAGTAGCGACCAATGCGGAGGTCCCCTCCTCCCGCGTCGCTTTGCGGAAGGTGTCGAACACAAAGCTAGATGTGGCGGGGTCGAGGTTGCCGGTGGGCTCATCCGCAATCAAAAGCGCGGGATGATTGGCAAGCGCGCGCGCAATCGCCACACGCTGTTGCTCCCCGCCCGATAGCTGGCCGGGTTGGTGCAATTTGCGGTCGGCCAGCCCCATCATATTCAGGAGTTGCTCTGCCCGGGCTTGCGCCTCGGCAGGGCCCACACCTGCAATCCATTGTGGCAAAGCGACATTGTCGACCGCGCTAAACTCCGGCAGCAAATGGTGAAACTGATAGACAAAACCCAGCGCGGTGCGGCGCAAGGCCGTGCGTGCGGCGTCGGGCAGTTTTGTTGCATCAATCCCAGCCAGCTCCACCGTACCACCTTGGGCGGCCTCTAACAGGCCTGCCGCATGGAGAAGCGATGACTTGCCAGAGCCTGACGGCCCAATCAGCGCAACGATCTCGCCGGGCATAATGGTCAGATTGGCCCCTTTGAGGACTTCCAGCTCGCCCGCGCGGGTTTGGTAAACCCGGCGCAAATCGGTTAGGCGCAGAACCGGGCTACTCATAGCGAAGCGCCTCCACGGGATCGAGCTTGGAGGCCCGCCAAGATGGAGGCAGTGTGGCCACCACACTGGCGAGTGCCGCAAACAAAGCCGTCGTGATCACTTCATGCCATTCCACTTTGGCCGGGATCTGGCTCAAGAAATATACATCGGCATTGAAAACCGGGCCAAACACAAACTCGACCACTTTCTGAATGGTGCCAATGTTTAGGCAGAACAGCGTGCCGCCAATGGCCCCAGCCAATGTCGCCAAAATACCTACGCTGGCCCCAGACATCATGAATACCCGCATGATGGAGGCGCGCGACGCCCCCATGGTGCGCAGGATCGCGATATCGCGTCCCTTATTCTTAACGAGCATGACAAGGCCCGAGATGATATTCATGGCCGCAATCGCGACAATCAACATCAAGATTAACCGCATCACATTGCGCTCAATCTGCAACGCAGAAACGAGGCTTTCGGATTGCTGACGCCAGTCCGTCACAAAGCGGTTTTGGCTGAATTTTGCGACTTCTAGCGCAAGAAGATCGGCTTTATCCGGGTCCTGGATCCGCAGCTCAATCGTGTCCCAACTGGTCTCTTTTGAGAAGAATAATTGGGCCTGCTCAATCGGCATATAGATGAAGGTCGCGTCATACTCGCTCATGCCAATGTCGAATATCGCAGAGACGGTGTAATCCTTGATGCGCGGGGTGGTGCCAAAGGGCGTCGACGCCCCTTGTGGCGAGATGAGTTGAACTGAATCCCCCGGCAAAACGCCCAAGGCTTCCGCGAGGCGAGAGCCCATAGCAATTTCGTCGCCGCCATACTCGCCCGTCCCCCAAGTCTTAAGGTTTCCGCCGACCAGATTGTCAGAGACAATTTTGAGCTTGCTGAGGTCTGAGGCCGCTAAACCGGTCACCACGGCACCGCGGGCTAGGTTTCCGCCTTGACCGACCGCCATGACTTGGCCGTCAATTTTGGGCATCACGTCAATTACGCCCGGCAAAGCCTTGGCTTTGGCCACAATGGCACGGGCTTCTGGAATGGGCATATTACGCACATCGACAAAGACATGGCCGTTAACGCCCAAGATACGTCCCAAAAGCTCTGCGCGAAACCCATTCATCACGCTCATCACGATGATGAGGACGGCGACGGCCAGAAATATGCCGATGAAGCTGATTAGCGAGATCAGTGCGACCCCGCCATCTTCACGCCGAGCCCGCAAATAGCGAGCGGCTAGCGTGCGCTCCCACATGCCAAAAGGCCCCGCGCCGCCAGCTTTCATGCCGACGCCTTCGCGGTCAGGCGTGACAGCGCGCTTTCCAGCGATACTTCTTCCTTGGTTCCAGTCTTGCGGTCTTTGACCTCAACCAAGCCATTGGCAAGGCCCTTCGGCCCCACGATCAATTGAGTGGGCACACCGATCAAATCCATGGTGGCAAATTTCGCACCAGGCCGATCTTGGCTATCGTCATAAAGCGGGTCCATGCCAGCCTTTAGAAGGGTCTGATAGGCCTGCTCACAGGCAGCATCGACGGCTTCATCACCGGGGCGCAAGCTGATCACGCCAACATCAAACGGGGCGACAGCATCTGGCCAGATGATACCGTTCTCGTCATGGCTGGCTTCAATAATCGCCCCAACCAAACGCGACACGCCAATGCCGTAGGAGCCCATTTGTACCAAAACGTCTTTGCCATCTGGGCCAGAGACTTTGGCATTCATAGGCGTGGAATATTTGGTGCCAAAGAAGAAGATATGGCCCACTTCAATCCCGCGGCCGGTCCGGCGGCGGTCTGCTGGCACTTCGGTTTCAAAGCGGCCTTCATCATGGATTTCGTCGGTTGCCGCATAGGCTTTCACAATGCGCGAGACGGTTTCAGCGCGATTGGCGCGAGCGGCGTCATTATTGTCAAAGCTGATGTCCATGCCGGCCCAATCGGTCTCGTCATAAACAGCATCATAAAACACGCCGCTTTCGCCTGTGGGCGCGAGGACCAAAAACTCATGGCTTAAATCGCCCCCAATGGGCCCTGTATCGGCGCGCATCGGCACGGCCTGAAGGCCCAAGCGTTGGAAGGTTTTTAGATAGGCCAGAAACATCTTGTTATAGGCATCGCGCGCGCCGGCTTCGTCGAGGTCAAAGCTATAGGCATCTTTCATCAAGAATTCACGCCCGCGCATCACGCCAAAGCGGGGGCGGACTTCATCGCGGAACTTCCATTGAATATTGTAAAGGTTCAGCGGCAATTCCTTGTACGAGCGTACATGATTGCGGAAGATATCGGTCACGACTTCTTCGGCGGTGGGCCCAAACAGCAAATCACGCTCATGCCGGTCTGTGATACGCAGCATTTCCGCGCCATAGGCGTCATAGCGGCCGCTTTCGCGCCACAGGTCGGCACCTTGCATCGTCGGCATCAAAACTTCCAGCGCGCCAGAACGGTTTTGCTCCTCGCGCACAATGGCCTCGATCTTTTGCAAGACTTTCAGGCCCAAAGGCAGCCAAGAATAGATACCGGCGGAATGTTGCTTGATCATACCGGTGCGCAGCATCAGCTTGTGCGACACGATTTCGGCATTGGCTGGGGTTTCTTTTGTAACGGGCAGGAAATAGCGCGACATGCGCATGGCGATCACCTTCTCTTGGACGCTCTGCCATAGTCTGTGCCGCGCGCTGAGGCAATTAGCCAGCGCTGCGGGTGGTGCTTGGGGCGGGGGCGGAAAGAAGTTCTTTTCGTCAGGACCTATTTTGGTGAAAACCATGTTTCACCAAAATAGATCATCGAGGATTGGCGCGACATCTGGGTAGTCAAGTGCGCAGCTTCGCTGCGTCGCGGGGCGATCCGTTTTCGAAGAAAACGGACACTTGACGACCCATATGACGCAGAAAGAATTGAAACAGCGGTTGGGTGACCAGAATGGGCACCAAAGCGCTTCTAAGTGAAAGGCATTGGGCTAGCGAGTCCGCTACGCCAAGATGCGCCCAAAGGACCGCGCACCACTAGGTGCGCATGATGCGGCTTTGAGATGCGCAGCTAGTGCTGCGCGCTCCATCATTTAACACTCACCCCCCAAACGAAAAAAGGCCGCGCTTGAACGAGTCAGGCGCGGCGCAAAGGTTCTGGGAGGAAACGCCATCAGGCATTTACGAGGGGGCGACAGGCCCGTCTCGCAAGTGCACAATCGCCCTTCCGCCTCGCAGGTGCAACATGGTGGCTGCCCAATTGCCGCAAAAACATGCGATTGCCCATCGTGCGGCTAATTGTGGTGCAAACCCTGCTCTCTTTTTGCGCTCACGGCCGAAATCGAGGCCATTTTAACGACAATAATGCCCGCTCACCCCATCAGGCGACCCAATGGATGCTCCAAAGAGACCCAACCCGACATCAAGAGTAGGGCAAAAGCTGTCCACACAATGGACGTGATCGCTGTTGTCCAGATCAGTTTCTGCTTGATGTTGGCGACGACAGGGGCGCCGGGGTCTGTGCCAGTGACAATTTCGCCGCTTTCCTCTTGGCTGCGCACGCCAATCGGTAGGACGCAAAACAGGATCACCCACCACATGGTGAGGAAGATTGCGATCCCTGTGAACCAATCCATCTAATGGGCTCCCTTCGGCGTTTCCATAAGCTCGATCAATACACCGTTTGAATTCTTCGGGTGGACAAAGATAATCAACGTGCCGTGCGCCCCAATCCGTGGTTCGCCCAAAATGGTCGCGCCATTGGCCTTCATTGCGTCGCGCGCGGCATAAATCTCTGGAACCTCAAAGCAGACGTGATGCTGGCCGCCATTGGGGTTCTTTTCAAGGAACTTATGGATGGGCGACGCCTCGCCCAAGGGCTCAATCAGCTCAAGCTGGCTATTTGGAATGTCAACAAAAGCCACTTTCACGCCCTGCTCTGGCATGTCGCGCATGGGCGTAATGTCAGCGTCCGTGACGCCATAAAGGGCTTTGTAATTTTCCAAGGCAGCGGCAATGGAGGGCACGGCAATGCCGACGTGATTGAGACGACCCAGTTTCATGATGCTTTTCCTATGCAAGTGGCCCGCTTCCATCATGGCTTTAGGCGGCTACGTCAATCTTAGCCCACAGGTAGGCTTCACTTTTGAATAGACAAGCGATGCGGCGGTGCTTAGCCTCGAAAGGCTGCGATCGGGGAGACCATTATGAAAAGAACAACAACATTTGCCACGCTGGCTGCTCTTATCCTTTTGGGTGCTGCCGGCCCTAAACCAACAGCTCCGGTGCAGACGCTGAAGATTCCAGAATTGAGCGCTAGTGTGGCGGCCGATTATTCAGGCTCTCTGAAAGCCTTGTGGGAGGATTTGCACGCCAATCCAGAGCTGTCGTTCCGCGAAACGCGCACCGCAGGCGTGGTAGCGCGGGAGCTGCGCGCCATAGGCGGAATTGAGATCACCGAGAAAGTCGGCGGCACAGGTGTGGTCGGTGTGATCCGCAATGGTGCTGGACCAACAATTATGTTGCGTGCCGATATGGACGGCCTTCCAATCCAGGAGCGCAACGGCCTGCCGTATGAATCCAAGGTCCGGCAAGTCGATGCTGACGGGGTGGAGATGCCCGTTATGCATGCTTGTGGCCATGATGTTCACGTCACCGCCCTGATTGGCGCTGCACGGCAATTGATAGCGCGCAAGAGCCAATGGCGCGGCACGATTGTGCTGGTCTTCCAGCCCGCCGAAGAGCGTCTGGGCGGCGCGTTGGCCATGTTGAAAGATGGCCTGTATACCCGCTTCCCAAAGCCGGATATTGCCTTAGGGCTGCATATTGCTAGCGGTACTGAGCGCGGCAAGTTCAAGGTTGAAAGCCGCGTTGCCAATTCCAGCTCTGACGGCGTCAATATCATTGTGCGCGGTGTCGGCGGGCACGGTGCCTCGCCGCAGCAGACCGTGGATCCCATCGTCGTTGCGTCCAATCTGGTCATGGCGTTGCAGACCTTGGTCAGCCGCAACATTTCGCCACTCGAGCCCGGCATTGTGACTGTCGGCGTCGTGCAAGCTGGCTTAAAGCGCAACATCATTCCTGAAGAAGCGCGTTTGGAACTAACCGTGCGGGCTGACACGCCAGAAGTGCGGGCAAAACTTTTAGATGGGATCAAGCGGATTTCAGATGGTGTGGCAAAAACCTATGGCGTGCCGGAAGATCGCATGCCCATCGTTACCAATCTGGCAGAAAAAGCCCCGCCCAATCTGAATGATCCTGAGAATGCCGCCAAGCTACGCGCCAGCCTCGAAACCGCGTTCGGCCCTGATCGCATGTCAAAAATCCCCCGTTCCAGTATGGGCGCAGAGGACTTTGCCTATTATGGCGCGCCGGAGTGGGGCGGCATTAAAAGCGTGTTCTTCAATGTCGGCGGCAGCATCACAGATGACATGAGCAAAGCACCACCCCACCACTCACCCTTGTTCCGGATTGAACCAGAAGCCTCGGTCAAGTCGAGTGTCGAAGGCTATGTGGTCGCGGCGATGACGTTTTTGGGTATGCCTTAGCAATGGGCATCTGTTGTCTGTGGATTTGATGTCTCGACTAGAAGCACTTTGGTGTCGGCTCTGCTTTGCACCAAAGTGCTATTTCGAGGGTGCTTGACTGGGCTTTTTGCATACGTCCAGAGCAGACGATGATTTGAATGTGCGAGGATTGCAGCAATCAAGTCGCACTTGTTTCGCAGTATTTAGGTTCGAGAAAATTTATCTAAGATTGAATTTTTCTGCGTTCCGTGGCATATCTGTGCCAAAGCGGAGCGAAAACCTGACTATCGTGTCTCATCCAGTGCCGGGAACAATTGTCCGGGTTGATCTGTCCGAAGGCTTCCGCCCGCCTGAGATGGTGAAAAGACGGCCCGCAATTGTGCTCAGTCCGCCAATTCCAAAACGACAATTGCTTTGCACCATCGTACCGTTAAGTACGTCGCCGCCTCGGCCCGTTCTACCACATCACATGCAGGTAGGATTCGATCCGCCACTTCCTGCTCCGTACAATTCACCAGTTATGTGGCTTAAAGGTGATGTGGTCTTAACCGTTGCCTTTCACCGACTACGATTCATGTTTTCAGGCTGGGATGCTGGTCAACGCATATATGACATTCGCGTCGTAGATGCTGAGATTTTCAAACGCGTCCGCGGATGCGTACGAGCCGGTCTTGGATTATAAGTTGACTTTCAAACAGATTGGATCTATCTATCTAAGGTCGTCGGTTGCACCGACAATTAAGTCCAACTTCGTTTGGCCGCTTTGGTCGGAGATCGCAAACTTTCCAGAGTGTCTGCAAAGCCCCGCTCAAGCGGGGCTTTGCCATTTTCGGCTTTAGCATTTTTTTGGATAGGGCGCGTGCCGCCTAAATCGTCATCACAACCACATCAACGATAGGTCGCTTACCGAAGATGCGGTCGCAAGCCTTGCGGACAGCGCGCATAACAAAGCCTTCAGCGGTTTCTTCGTCCATGCGTTGATCGGGCTTCAGGCGGTTAAATGCCTCTTCCGCCGCATCGGCTAATTGCTCTAAGCGCCCTTCAGCAGGGGCACCATTGCGCTCAGACAAGCCGCGCGCCCGCACATCTGGCCCGGCCTTGATCCGGCCTTTGGCATCCATGGCGATGGACACCATCACATAGCCATGCTCACCCAAACGAATGCGATCCCGAATGGTCTCGCTGTCGGACGAGATGATGGCATCGCCATCCACGAGCAAGCGGCCATTCGGCACTTCATCAATCACCGCAGCAGGGCCCGGGGCCAAGCGGATCATATCGCCATTTTTGACGGCCAAAGCTTCTGGCACTTGCAGGCTCAAGGCGAACTTGGCGTGTTCCATCAAATGGCGCTGTTCGCCGTGGGTTGGGATGGCGATTTGTGGGCGCACCATCTCATACATGGCGCGCAACTCATCCCGGCACGGATGGCCCGAGACGTGGATATGGCGATCCTTGCCGGTGATGATCTCGACGCCTCGCATGGCCAGCTTGTTTTGGAGCTCCAAGATCGCGCGCTCATTGCCTGGAATTTCGCGGCTAGAGAACAGGCAGGTATCGCCGCGCCCAAGGGTCACAAACGGGTGGCTGCCTTCAGCAATGCGGGCCAAAGCAGCGCGTGGCTCACCTTGGCTGCCGGTGCACAGATAAAGGACTTTGTCGTCAGGCAGATGGCGCGCCATTTCAGGCTCAATAAAGGTCGCCTCTTGCAGCAAGCCAACCGCCTTTGCAGCACCGGTAATGCGCAGCATAGAACGGCCAATCAAAGAGACAGAGCGGCCAGCCGCCGTTGCGGCTTCGACTGTCGATAAGATGCGGGCGACATTAGACGCAAAGCAAGCCACAGCGACTTTACCCTTTTGCTCTGCAATTGCCTCAAACAGACCGTCGCGGACACCAGCTTCGGAGCCCGCTTCGCCTTCTGAAAACACGTTCGTGCTGTCGCAGATCATGGCCAAAACGCCATCATCCCCAATCTGGCGGATGCGGGCTGTGTCGGTTTGTTCGCCGATTAAAGGATCAATGTCGATCTTCCAGTCGCCGGTATGCATCACCGTGCCCAATGGCGTGTGGATCGCGAGGCCGTTGGGCTCAGCGATCGAGTGGGTCAGGGTGACATATTCAATGTCAAACGGGCCGATTTGAAAGCGATGCTTCAGAGGTACTTCATGCAGGGGGACCTTGCGCTCAATCCCGCGCTCACGCAGCTTATCGCGCAATAAGTGCGCGGTGAACGGTGTCGCATAGACGGGAGCGGGGAAGCGCGGCCACAGCCAGCCCATCGCCCCGATATGATCTTCATGGGCGTGGGTCAGCACGATGGCGAGGATATCGTCCTTATTGGTCTCCAGGAATTCTGGATCGGGCAGGATTAAGTCCACGCCCGGAATGCCTTCCTCGCCAGCGAAAGTGACGCCGACATCGACAACGATCCACTTCTTATCGCCATCCGGCCCAAAGCCGTAAGCGTTAAGGTTCATGCCGATTTCATTAGAGCCACCGAGGGGAAGAAAGACGAGTTCATTTGTTTTAGTTTTTGTTTTTGTCACGTTGGGTTCCGATTGGCGGACCTACCGCCATTGCGTTCAAAGATTTCTAAAAGCCCGACAGTTGTCAGGTCTTGATCATAATGATCAATATGGGTCGATGCGCCTTCAAACAAAGAGGCAACACCCCCAGTTGCGATTACTTTCATGGGCACGCCATATTCGGCCTTGATCCGGTCGATCAGACCATCAATCAGCTCAATATAGCCCCAAAACACGCCAGACTGCATCGCACCGACCGTGTCGGTGCCGATTACTTTGTCGGGCTTACGAATTTCGATGCGCGGCAAACGGGCCGCGGCGGTATGTAGCGCCTGAAGGGACAAATTGATCCCTGGCGAAATCACACCGCCCTCAAATGCGCCATCTGACCCTACAATGTCAAATGTGGTCGCGGTGCCGCTGTCGATCACAATGCACGGCCCACCATATTGGATGAAGGAACCGATCGCATTGACGAGGCGGTCTGCGCCGGCTTCCGAGGGCTTTGGGATACGTACATCAATGCCAAGCTCGGCGTTTTCGCCCACCACCCAAGGCTCTGCGCCGACATAGCGGCGAGAGAGATTACGCAAGTGAAACAAGGCTTGCGGCACCACAGTTGAGATGACGCAATGATTGAGGTCATTGACGGAAAGCCCTGCAAATCGCATTGCGGCATCGAGCCACACAGCATATTCATCAGCCGTGCGTGAGGAGTTACTTGCCGCACGCCAAGTGCCGCGCCACTTCGTGCCATCGTGGACTGCAAATTTCGAATTGGTGTTCCCAACGTCAATGGCCAGCAGCATGTATCCCCCTAGGACTGTTTTTGATACGGGGCTTGGCCCGTTTGGGTTACCAATTTCGCGCTCTCTTTAGCCTGCTCGGGGTAGGCTGCGCCAGTGCTAAGGGTGTAGGTCGCCTCAGCCAAAGAACACGTCCCCCGCTGTCACGTCGAGGATCGCGCCATTGGCCTGCTCCAATTGCAAGGCCCCATTCGGCGCCAGCCCATAGAAGCGGCCTTCTAGGGTCTCGTGCGGCAAACGAACAATGATGGGCTGGCCAACCCCTGTTGCCCGCGCAAGCCAGGCTTGCGCAATCGGGGCAAACCCCATTTGCGCCCAGATGTCGAACCAGTTGTGAAAGCGGTCCCTGAGTGTCTCAAATAGGATCTCTGCGCTGACGGGTGGTTGGCCAGCGCGCACATGGTCGGCAACACACGTGATGGGCTGATCCACGCCATCTGGCCGAGTCCGGACATTGACGCCTATGCCGACCGCCAAGTGAAAGCCAGCTGCGCCTTGCCAGCTTTCGAGCAAGATACCGCTGGTTTTCTTGCCCGCGATCAAAACATCATTGGGCCATTTGAGGCTGACGGCCCCTTTCGTAACATGGGGGTCAATGGCTTCTGCCACAGCCAAGGCTGCGACAAACGACAGATTGGCCGCTTCGGCTGGCCCGCATGTCAGCGTGAACAGGCCCGTTGAGAACAGATTGCCGGGCTCCCCCAGCCATGACCGACCCCGTCGGCCCCTGCCCTTGGTTTGCTCAAGGCTGCGCACCCACAAAGGACCAGTTTCGCCGCCATCACTCAGACGGCGCGCTTCGTCATTGGTAGACTCAATCGTGTCGTACAGCCGGACGTCATTTCGCCCGCCCATTAGGCTTGGCTTCAATGGAAGCCAGCCCCAGCAATGCTGGCAGCTGATCCAACGAGGCCGATCACCAAGGTCAAAGCGGCCAAAACAAAGGTCGCCCCGGTCAGCGTGAGGGTTGTGGACGCGCCAACAGGCACCATGGCGATGCGTGGTTCGTCAAACCAGACGGTCTTGATGATGCGCAGATAATAAAAGGCCGAGACCACCGACGCCAAGATCAGAACAATTGCCAATGGCAAAAGCCCGGACGCACTGGTCGCTAAAATCACTTCCCACTTACCGAAGAAGCCTGCCAGCGGCGGAATACCCATGACCGAGAATAACAGCATGGTCAAAGCAGAAGCCAAAAGTGGGTTCGAACGCGACAGACCAGAAAGGGCTGAGATTGTTTCGACCCGTTCGCCTTCGCTGTTGCGCAGGGAAAGTACTACCCCAAACAGACCGACCGAAGTGATGGCATAGATGGACACAAAGACCAAAAGGGCTTTCGGTCCAAATTCTGGCCCACAAGCAATGGCAACCAACGCATAACCCATGTTGGCAATGGACGAATAAGCCAACAGGCGCTTGATATTGGTCTGCTGCAACGCGAACAAAGCCCCAATCGCCATCGACAGTACGGCCATGATCACGACGATGCCCAGCCAATCCTTCTGCAGCGGGCCGAAAGCTTCAAAGCAGACGCGGGCAAAAAGGACAGAGGCGGCAACCTTGGGCGCAGACGCGAAGAAGGCGGTCGAAACCGTAGGCGAGCCCTCATACACATCGGGCGTCCACATATGGAATGGGGCGGCCGACATCTTGAACGCGAGGCCACAGAGGATGAAGACAAGGCCGAAGACGACACCGATGGAGCGCTCGCCAGCAACTTGGGCGGCGATCACGTCGAAATTGACTGAACCGGTAAAGCCATAAACAAGCGAGCAGCCATAGAGGAGCAGGCCTGAGGACAAGGCACCCAGCACGAAATATTTTAGGCCTGCCTCAGAGCTTCTGGCATCATCGCGCGCATAGGCTGCGAGCACATAAAGCGCCAAGGACTGCATCTCAACACCGACATAAAGCGCGATCAAATCATGGGCCGAAACCATGATGAACATGCCCAAGGTCGCCAAAAGCGCCAGTACGGGAAACTCTGGCTTGTCGAGTTTTTTCTCTGCCAAAAAGTCGATGGAAAGCAAGAGCGCGCTACCGGCGGTTAAAGCGATGATCAGCTTGGCATAAGCTGAAAATCCGTCAGCGGCATAGGAACCGGAGAAGACGACCACTTGCTCTGGCGGCATATGCAGCACAGCCATGGCACCGGCTGCAACAATGGTGGCGACGCACAGCCATGTGACCAAGCGCGCACCCTTGTCGCCCATAAAGGCACCGATCAGCATGATGATCAAAGCCCCTGCTGCGAGGGTAATTTCCGGCAGGATATAGGGAACCTGCTGGAAAAAGAGCTCTGCTGTCATGGTTTGGTTGATGGCCATTACCGCACCGGTCACTTAAAGTTGGCGTGGAAGGCGTCCACGAGCGCAACGGCAGAAGTCGCCGTCTGGTCAAAGATGATGTTAGGCTGGAAGCCCAAGTAGAGAGCCGCCGCAATCAAAGGCACGAAGATCGCGATCTCACGCGCATTCATGTCAGTGATGGTGTTCAGCGCCGGATTGACGATCACACCAAAGACAACCTTGCGATAGAGCGTCAGCATATAGGCCGCAGATAGGATCACCCCACTTGCCGCCACCATAGCCGTGACGGGATCGACGTTGAACGCCCCTTGCATGGTAAGGATTTCGCCGACGAAGCCGGAGGTGCCTGGCAGGCCGACATTGCCCATGGTGAACAACAAGAACACAGCCGCATAGATCGGCATCCGGTTCACGAGGCCACCATATTGGGCAATCTCACGGGTGTGCATGCGGTCATAAATGACGCCGACACAGAGGAACAAAGCGCCAGAGATTACCCCGTGGCTGAGCATTTGGAACAAAGCGCCTTGAATGCCCTGCTCATTGCCCGAGAAAATCCCCATGGTAACAAAGCCCATGTGCGCGACTGAGGAATAAGCAATCAGCTTCTTGATGTCGGTCTGACGGAACGCAACGAGCGAGGTATAGACAATCGCAATGCCCGACAACGCAAACACAAAGGGTGCAAAATCGTTAGAGGCTTCAGGGAACATCGGCAAGGAGAAGCGCAGGAAGCCATAGCCGCCCATCTTCAACAACACCCCGGCCAGAATGACAGACCCTGCCGTCGGTGCTTCAACGTGGGCGTCAGGCAACCAAGTATGAACCGGCCACATCGGCATTTTGACGGCGAAAGAAGCAAAGAAGGCCAGCCACAACCAAGTCTGTGCGTCCTTCGCAAACTCAAAGGCTTGCAGGTCTGGGATTGAGGTCGTCTTGGCCGTGATGGCCATCCACGCAATCGCGATCAAGAGGAAGAGCGAGCCCAACAGGGTGTAGAGGAAGAATTTGTAAGCCGCATAGACGCGGTTCTTCCCGCCCCAAATCCCGATGATGAGATACATGGGGATAAGGCCGGCTTCGAAGAAAATGTAGAAAAGGACGATATCAAGCGCGCAGAACACACCGATCATTAGGGTCTGCAACAGCAAGAAGGCCGCCATATATTCAACAACGCGCTTCTCAATCGAGGTCCAGCTGGCCAGAATGCAAAGCGGCATCAAGAAAGCGGTCAATAAGATCAAAAGCACGGAAATGCCGTCGATTCCCATGTGGTATTGGATCATGCCATACCAATCAGCCCGCTCAACGAATTGATAGCCAGTCTTGGTTTCGTCAAACGCCAAGGTCATCCAAAGCGCCAAGCCAAACACAATGACCGTCGTTATCAAAGCAATCCAACGGGCGGCATTTGCGCGCGCGGCCTCTGGGCTCTTGATGAGCTGGGGTAAAAACAGGATCAAGACGGCCGCCACAGCGGGCGTCCAGGTGAGGATCGAGAGGATGGGCAGCGTGTCCATGATAGCCTCAGGCACCCCAGAATAGAACAAAAGCACCAAGCGCGACCGCCGCGATCAGCATCAAAAAGGCATAGTGATAGACATAGCCCGACTGAATCTTCACGGCTTTCTTCGAACCAAAGTTCAAAGCTGCGGCAATCCCATTGGGCCCGAGCCCATCGATCAGCTTGCCGTCACCGATTTTCCAGAAGAAGTCACCCAGCGCGCGGGCGCCCTTTACGAAGACGATCTCATAGAGCTCGTCGAAGTACCATTTGTTCTCCAAGAAGGCGTGCGCCATGCCCTTGCGGTCGGCGATCTTCTTACCCAAGCCTTCATTGAACAAATAGAAGTAGAGGGCTGCGGCGAGGCCGATCACCATCACCACCAGCGGCGCATAGAATACCCAGCCCGGAATGGAATATTTGTCTTTGAGGACGGTATTATCTGGCGCGGTATAGATCGAGCTACCCCAGAATTCCTTCGCATGATGGCCAACAAAGGCATCATAGAAGATAGAGCCCGCAAACACGGCACCCACAGCCAACAGGATCAGCGGGATCAACATCACCCACGGGCTCTCATGCGGGCCGTGCCAAGCATGGTGACCATGGTCATCATCATGGCTCCCCGCAGCATTTTGGCCAGCTTCGTTGATATGGGCGACCGCCGGCAAACCATGCGCGTGGGCTGCATCGCTGTGGCCATGGTCTCCATGATGCCCATGATCGCCATCAGCCTTCCATTTTGCCGTGCCATGGAAGGTCATGAAGGCGAGGCGCCAGGAATAGAAGCTCGTCAGGGTTGCAGCCAACAAAGCCATCCAGAAAGCCATTTGCGCCGCTGTATTGCCCGTCATGCCCGCAGCATAAGTGGTTTCAATGATGGCGTCTTTCGAGAAGAAGCCGGCAAAGCCAAACGGCGTATGGGGAATGCCAACACCGGTAATGGCCAAGGTGCCGATAATCATGATCACAAAGGTGATCTTCATATGCTTGGCAACATCGCCCATTTTGCGCATGTCTTGCTCATGATGCATGCCATGGATCACGCTACCTGCGCCTAAAAACAACAGGGCTTTGAAGAAGGCGTGGGTGAACAAGTGGAACATGGCGGCCTGATAGGCCCCAATCCCTGCGGCAAAGAACATAAAGCCCAATTGCGAACAGGTTGAATAAGCGATCACGCGCTTAATGTCGTTTTGGGCAAGGCCAACGGTTGCGGCAAACAAGGCGGTCACCGCACCAATGATGGTGATGAAGCCCGCTGTGCCCGGGGCCGCTTCATAAATGGGTGAGCACAAGCAGACCAGCACGACACCGGCTGTCACCATGGTGGCGGCGTGGATCAAGGCCGACACAGGGGTTGGGCCTTCCATCGCGTCGGGCAACCACGTGTGCAGGAAGAATTGCGCCGATTTGCCCATTGCGCCGATGAACAATAAGAAAGCGATGATCTCGATAGCGGGCAGTTGATAGACGCCCCACTTCAACATCACGCCAGCCTTCTCCGGCACCATGGCGAAGACTTCTTTGAACTCAATCGTGCCGAATACAAAGAAGACGGCCATAATGCCCAAAGCAAAGCCAAAATCGCCAACGCGGTTGACCACGAAGGCTTTAATCTGCGCGTCATTGGCCGAGCGTTTGTGGTACCAAAAGCCAATCAAGAGATAGGATGCGAGGCCCACGCCTTCCCAGCCAAAGAAGAGCTGCATGAAGTCAGCCGCTGTAACCAGCGACAACATGGCAAAGGTGAAGAGCGAGAGATAGGCAAAGAAGCGCGGCTTATGCGGATCTTCGGCCATATAGCCCCAGCTATAAAGATGCACCAAGGATGAGACGCCAGTTACGACAATCATCATCACGGCACTAATCGCGTCCAAACGGATCGACCAGGTGCTTTTTAGGTCGCCAACATGGATCCAAGTCGCGATGCGGATGGGCTCAGCCGGCAAGTGCAAGCTGTGCTGCCAATGGCCGATGAAGATGGTTCCAGCGCAGGCCGCGGCAACGAAGAGCAAAGCCGTGGCAACAAACATTGCCACTTTCTCGCCAATGAAGCGGTTGAAGAGCCCGCAGATGATGGCACCCAAAAGCGGCGCGAACACAACGATGGTCGCGAGCGTTTCGGCGAGGCCAGTCGTGGCGTGAGGATCAGCAGACACGCGTTAGCCCTTCATCAGATTAAGATCTTCAACCGCGATATTGCCGCGGTTTCGGAAATAGACGACCAGAATGGCAAGACCGACGGCGGCCTCTGCGGCGGCAACGGTCAGAACGAACATCGCAAAAACCTGTCCGACCATATCGCCCAAGAAAGACGAGAAAGCGACCAGATTGATGTTCACTGCCAGTAGAATGAGTTCAATCGACATCAGAATGACGATGACATTCTTGCGGTTCACGAAGATGCCGAACACGCCAATGGTGAACAGAGCGGCAGCAACTGCCAGATAATGAGATAGGCCGATCAAAGTACCACTCCTTCGCCCGGCTTCGGGTCAGTCATTTCAACGCCGCCCGCACGGGTGCGGCCGACTTGTGCGGTGACATTCTGGCGGCGGATGCCGTCGCGGTGCCGCAGCGTGAGTGCAATCGCCCCCACCATTGCAATAAACAGAATGATACCAGCGGATTGGAACAAGAAGATGTAATCGGTGTAGAGGATGCGCCCGATGGCTTCTGCGTTCGAAACAGCGGCTGCGGCGGGCGTTGGCGCGGCAATGGCTTCGGCAGAGACGGACTTTTCGATCCAAGCCCCACCGACCATTACGAACTGGCCGAACAGGATCAAAGCGATCAGACCACCAAAAGGCAGATAGGTGAAAAAGCCTGCTTTCAACTCCGCAAAGTCGATGTCGAGCATCATGACGACAAAGAGGAACAAGACCGCGACCGCGCCGACATAAACGACGATCAAAAGCATGGCGAGGAATTCTGCCCCCAACAACACGAACAAGCCGGCCGAGGTGAAGAAGGTCAGGATCAGAAACAAGACGGAGTGCACAGGGTTGCGGGCCACCACGACCATAAAGGCCGAGGCAATCGCAATCGCACTCAAGATGTAAAAGGCGGCGACCGCAATCATCGCTACTCTCTTCCCCTCTGCGCCCTGTGCATGGTGTGACAGGCGCGCGCTTTGTTAAACATCCCCGGTCTGCGGCTTAACGATAAGCCGCATCCAACTCTAGATTCTTCGCGATTTCGCGCTCCCACCGGTCGCCATTGGCCAGAAGCTTGTCCTTGTCATAGAACAATTCCTCCCGCGTCTCGGTAGCAAACTCAAAGTTCGGACCTTCCACAATCGCATCCACTGGGCAGGCCTCTTGGCAGAAGCCGCAATAGATACATTTGGTCATGTCGATGTCATAGCGTGTGGTGCGCCGCGAACCATCGTCGCGCGGCTCTGCCTCAATCGTAATGGCTTGAGCGGGGCAAATCGCCTCACACAATTTACACGCAATGCAGCGCTCCTCGCCATTGGCATAGCGACGTAACGCATGCTCTCCCCGGAAGCGCGGGCTGATATGGCCCTTTTCAAACGGGTAGTTGATGGTGAACTTTGGCTCAAAGAATTTCTTCATCGCAAGGCCAAATGCGCCTGCAAAGTCCAGCATCAATGCGCCTTTGAGAGCTTGGGCTATGCTCATGGTTTTTGATCCTTGATCATCGCTTTTAACTTCAATTCATTCTGTTTGATTTTGAGCTTCAAGAGCGCGGACAGGTCCAATACGATGATAACCGTCGCCACGAATACAACTACGATCAGGATCGCCCAGAAGGCGATAAAGAACAACGTCAAACCCCCGAACGAAGACATCGCGGTCTACCTCCCGAAGTAAGCGACATGGCCGCCTACCACTGCCACGGCGACCAAAGTCGTGGGCAAGAAGATTTTCCAACCAATGCGCATCAGTTGGTCATAGCGATAGCGCGGTACAATCGCCTTCACCATGGCAAACATAAAGAAGACCAGCCAAATCTTGATGTAGAGGATCAAGAACCCGAACCATGGGTTCTCAATCGGGCCCCAAGGTGCGTTCCAGCCGCCCAAGAACAGGATGGAGATCATGGCGCACATCAGCACGATGGCGAGATATTCCCCGATCATGAACAAGAGATAGGGGGTGGAGCTATATTCAACTTGATAGCCCGCGACGAGTTCGGATTCTGCTTCAGGCAAGTCAAATGGCGGGCGGTTGGTTTCGGCCAAGGCTGACACAAAGAAAATGCCCAGCATCATGAACATCACAAGGCCGACGATGAAACCGTACACGGTGCCAACAACGCCAGCGCCTTCTTGAGGATGCACCAACGCGCCGATGAAGGAAAACGCGTGCCAATCCCAGATGCCAGCCTTTTGATGATCGACAATGTCGGTCAAATTCAGGCTACCGACCACCAAAAGCACGGTGATCAGAACAAAGCCGATGGACACTTCATACGACACCATTTGCGCGGCAGAGCGTAGCGAGCCCAGGAACGGGTACTTCGAGTTCGACGCCCAACCGCCCATGATGATGCCATAAACACCCAAGGACGACATGGCGAGCAAATACAAAATCCCGACATTCATGTCGGAAATCACCCAGCCCGGCGCAAACGGCACAACGGCATAGGCGACAAAGGCCAAGGTGATGGTGATCAGGGGTGCTAAGATAAAGACGGTCTTATTCGCGCCAGCCGGAATCACGATTTCCTTGACGACGAATTTCAAGAAATCCGCAAAGCTCTGCAATAGACCAAATGGTCCAACCACGTTGGGACCCTTGCGCATCATCACCGCCGCCCAGACCTTGCGGTCGAACAACAGGATAAAGGCCAAGGTTAAAAGCAGCATGACCATGATCGCCAAGATCTGGCCTGCCCCACCAATCACGCCCCACAATGGGCCCCAATCGCGAACGAGATCCTGCATGGGCCCCTACTCCGCTGCTATCGCAGCCACAGAGGCTGCTTTCTTGGCTGCCGAGCATTCCGCCATGATTTGGCTGGAGCGGGCAATCGGGTTGGTGAGATAGAAGTCAGAAATCGCGCTGGTAAACGGGGCTGCATCCACATCGCCTGCCACACCCAACAGCTTGAGCTCAAGTGGGGTGCTGGCCCCTGGCGCATAGTCGAGGCCAGCAAAGCTCGGGCTATCGGCCATCAGCTTGGCGCGAAGGGCTTCGAGATTGTCATAAGGCAAAGTCTTGCCAACCAGAGCCGAGACAGCACGGAAAATCGCCCAGTCTTCACGGGCATCGCCCTTGGGGAACACGGCCCGGCGTGCCTGTTGCACCCGGCCTTCTGTGTTCACATAAGTCGCGTTCTTTTCGGTATAGGCGGCGGCTGGCAGGATCAAATCTGCCTGCTGCGCCCCGGCATCGCCGTGGCTACCGACATAAACGACAAAAGTGCCCGCTGGGGCTTTCACTTCGTCCGCACCTAACAGGATCAACGTATCTAGCGCGCCAGCTTGCAGCATCTGCGCGGTTGAGAGGCCTTGGTCACCTGGCAAGAAGCCCAGATCAAGCGCCCCAACGCGGCCAGCAGCTTGATGCACGACATTCCAGCCATTCCAGCCTTCGCGCACGATCTTGGCTTTCATACCAATTTCAGCGGCCAGCTTCAGAACGTGTGCGCCATCTGGACGGGTCAAAGCGCCCATCCCAACGATGACCATTGGCCGCTCTGCCTTCGCAAAGCGCTTAAAGAAGTCGCCCTTGCCCTTGGCCAAATCGGCCAAAGTCTTTGGCCCTGCCCCAACATGCTCATAAGCATAGGTCAGGTCGCTTGCCTCACCCACAACGCCAATCAAGTCCAACGTGCCGCGCAACCAGGTCTTGCGGACCCGCGCATTGATCAGCGGGGCTTCCAAACGCAAGTTAGAGCCGATGATCAACACCGCATCGGCATCTTCAATGCCCATGATGGTGGTGTTGAACAAATATTCGCCGCGTTGGCCCGACAAGCCAATCGCTGCGCCATCTTGGCGGCAATCGGTATTGGCAACGCCGAGACCACGCAACAAGTCCAAAGCGGCCTTGAGGCCTTCAGCATCGCTCAAATCACCGGCAATCGCGCCAATCTTGGCGGGATCGCCCTTCAAACGCGCCGCAAAAGCTTCCAGAGCTTGAGGCCAGCTGACAGGGGCCAATTTGCCATTGGTTTTGTGATAGGGCTTGTCGAGGCGTTGACGGCGCAGGCCATCGACCGCGTGACGCGACTTATCCGACAACCATTCCTCATTGATCTCTTCATTGAGGCGCGGCAGCACGCGCAGTACATCATTGCCGCGCGCATCGACGCGAATGTTTGAGCCGACCGCATCCATCACGTCGATGGTTTCGGTCTTCTTCAGTTCCCAAGGCCGGGCGTTGAATGCATAGGGCTTAGAGGTGAGCGCACCGACGGGGCAGAGATCGACCACATTGGCCGAAAGCTCGCTTGTCAAGGATTGCTCAAGATAAGTGGTGATTTCCATATCTTCGCCGCGGCCGATGGCCCCAAGCTCGGACACGCCAGCCACTTCGGTCGCAAAACGGACGCAGCGTGTGCATTGGATGCAGCGCGTCATCACCGTTTTGACCAAGGGGCCCATATTCTTTTCTTCAACCGCGCGCTTATTTTCGTCATAGCGCGAACCAGCGCGGCCAAAGGCCACTGCTTGGTCTTGCAGGTCACATTCCCCACCTTGGTCGCAAATCGGGCAATCCAGCGGGTGATTGATCAACAGGAATTCCATCACGCCTTCGCGTGCGGCCTTCACCTTCGAAGACTTGGTAACAACGACAGGTGGCTCACCATTCGGGCCGGGGCGTTGATCCTTTACCTGCTGGGCGCAAGACGCCACAGGTTTAGGCGCACCTTTGACTTCCACAAGGCACATGCGGCAATTGCCAGCCACACTTAAACGCTCATGATAACAGAACCGCGGAATCTCTGCGCCTGCGGCTTCGCACGCTTGCAACAGCGTGTACTCGCCTGGCACATCTACTTCGGTTCCATCGACGACGATTTTCGTCATCTTCTCGCCCCATCGTTTGAAACAGACTCAGCCAAGCTGACCCGCCGTCCGCCGAGATACGACGCTACGACCCAAATTGCCACCGCCAAACTCACTCCAAAACCAGCAAAAATCCAGCCGGATACAGCAAGCTCATAAACCAAAGCTAAAACGATCCAAGCAGCGATGCATAGGGGTGCTGTGATGGCGAGGATCAGGCGCAAGATCAGGCAGGTTTGGCAGGGCTGCTTCATGCGTGTGCCTAGCGTTTTGAGCTTTGACCTTCGGCCAAAACCATCGTGAGCGCGCGATGACACCTCAGCAATAGTCTATCGCAGTGGAAGCTAAAACGCCTTCCATTCGCCGCTTTAGTCGCATTCGTATAGACAGCCAATGTCCACAGACTTAAGGTTTACGGAATTGTCGACCAACTTAGTCATTTAAAGTTACGGGGCGCAAGTATGAGTGGTTGGAATGAAATTGCCATCGCAGGCGAAAGGAATAAAAATCAATTCACTTGGCTTTGCTTCTTGGTCCTCATTTCCTCCGGTCTAATGAGTTCTGTGGCCCAGGCAGCGACCTTCTGTGACAGCCTAAAAAAGATTATCGCCACTGCGCCAAATGAGTTTGACGACTTTCGGGGGCAGAAACTAAGCAGCCCAGAGGGACTTGATATCTACCTAGGCAATTTTACTATTCTTGGCGCAGAAAGCTGCGCGGTTTCCAACGTGAGCGTTCAAGGCAAGCGGTCTTCCTCTGGTTACACTTGTTCCTTCAAAGGTTGGGATAGCGTAGAAGGACTTGCAAAGCTCCAGGCAGACATCAAGACGTGCGTAAACATCGAAGTGTGGGAGAATGCCACAGCAGCAGACGGCAGGGTTCAATCGCTCGCGGCACGCTATGGATTGTTAAAGTTTTCCATTACACACCATGGCGCAGCGGGACTGGGTCTTGGCGTGGAAGTATTCCGTGATGACCAAGGCCGCGTCCGCGGATCACCAAGTCGCGGCAGCTTGAAGAACGGCGCGGGCGACAAAGTTTGCAGCGCCAAAACCCCAGATCGGATCATCGCTTTCATAGCTGATTATGGCGAGCGCGAGGGCGCGACCTTCTTTCAGAATGCCGAATTCTTTGGGTTCACCAATGACAAGTCTAGTCCAGTCGTCGTTTTCTGGACCAAACCGGTTCACCCTGCCCATCCTGCGTTGATCGTCCGTGATGTTGTTCGAGAAGGAGAGGCGACCCGCATCAGTGCGCGAGGCGATTTTGCTGGGGACTGCCTCGCCTTTCATGTCCTGCTTGATCAGGTCGCGGCCATGAACAAGGCGGTAGGCACGGATGAAAAAGGCAGAAACTGAACATTCGTCAAAGCTATAGGTCCTTGTGTGGCCTTGGCGACGGGATCCTGCTTTCTGAAAGCATGGTTGCCAAATGGCATTAGGTGAGATATATTATGCCAAATGGAGATACCCATGCTGGCTTTAGAGCGCATTGAGACATCTGGCCCAACTTTCCGTGCCGATCCCATCACCCAAGATGAGGGTGCGGCTATGTTCCGGGCAGCGTTGAACCTGTTTGAGAAATGGGGCCTCACGGATGAGCAGGCCGCCACTTTATTGGATATGCCATTACGCACTTACCGTCGCTGGAAAGCCGAGGGTCCAGGTCGCCTATCGCGAGATTTGCGGGCGCGCCTGTCGAACCTCATCGGCATCCACAAAGCGCTTCGGATCATCTTTACAGAGACCACGCGCGGCTATGCTTGGGTGAAGGCGGCAAATGCGACTTTTGGCGGCGCAAGTGCGCTCGACATCATGTTGGGCGGGGAGCTGACGGACCTGATGCGCGTACGTCGCTATCTCGACGCGGAACGCGCGGGCTGGTGAATGGGATGGCGGGGATTGAAGTCTCGCATGTGGACTGGCCCAAAGCGGTTCGGATTATCCGCTCGAAATTCCCACCGATTGATTTGTTTGAAGATATCGCCGACCCTGTAGATTGGGCTTTGCTGATCTCAGCCGAGCAAAAGACCAATCCTCGCCTGATGGCATCCATCGGTAATCTCGATTTAGTTCCGCCAGCGCGCCGCGTTGGTGGCACGGGTGCCAGCTATCTCATGGCACCTTTCACCCATGTCAGCCCGGATCGACAAAGCCGCTTTAGCAATGGCAGCTATGGCGTGCTCTATATTGCAGCCCAATTTGAGACCGCCCTGTTTGAGACCATCCACCACCATGCTCGGTTTATGGCAAGCACCGGGGAAGCAGCTGGCTGGACGTCGCAGTTCAGGGAGATCGTCTTGTCAGTGCGCGCGGACCTGCACGATCTCCGTTCGAGCGAACCCGTTCATCAAGCATCGCTTGATCCAGAATCCTATGTCGCTTCGCACACGCTTGCTGCAACCATCCGGGCGGCGGGGTCAAACGGGATCGTCTATCCCAGTGTCCGCCATGCAGGTGGGGAGTGTGTCGGTCTTTTCTATCCAGACTGCGCCTCCAACCCCATCCAAGGCCGCCACCTTGCCTATCATTGGAATGGCCAACGGGTTGATCTGGTGCGGGACGCAAGCACAGGTGAGGTGTTTCGGGTGGTGGAGACGCGCTAACCATCCTGGACCATGGGCGATGAATGACCAAACTTGAACTTGTACAAGTAACCTGCTAAGGACGCCGCATGGCCAATTCAGCGCTCGATGTCGTCACCTATTCCCACGCCCGCCAGAACTTTAAGGCGGTGATGGATCGCGCCACCGATGACCATATGCCGGTCGTGATCAGCCGCCGCGACGGCAAGCCAGCGGTTCTGGTCTCCTTGGAAGACTGGAATGGCATGCAGGAAACCGCCTATCTTTTGGAAACTGAAGCTAATCGCAAGTTGCTGCTGGAGAGTATTGCTGAGGCAGAGCGTGGCGAGACACTAGCGGTAGAACTTGACGCGCAGGGTGGGTTTCGCGTTACGGGCGAACCCTAATTTGTTATGAAAGTTGGCTTCACACCAACAGCCTGGGCGCAATTACAACATTGGATGGAGCACGATCCCACCATGTTGGCGCGGATATCTAAATTGATCGAACAATGTCGCCGTTCACCCTTTCAAGGCATCGGCAAGCCGGAACCTCTCAAGAATGAATTGCGCGGCTGGTGGTCTAGGCGGATTGATGGCGAGCATCGACTTGTTTATCGCGTCACCGGGACAGGCGACGATCAACGGTTAGAGATCGCGCAATGCAGATATCATTATTGATGGCGTTCTAAACTTTATTCACTCGACGAGGGCCATCGCCTAAAGTCATTATCCGAGCACGCGCTTAGCTATTCGTCAAACGATGAAAGTGACGTGGAGGCTATGCATTTTTGATTGAGCGCTGTGGTGGTGCGGCTCTGGAAGGATTTATATCGAGGTCAAGCTAAGCCGCTAAAGTCTGCGCATCTCAACGAGTTCAGCACCCGAAATTAACTGCGAATGGACAGTGTCCCACTGTTGTTCAAACTGAGCCAAGAGGTCGGCGTTTGAGCAATTGCCTACATTCAGCCACAGGACTTGCGGTCCTTTGGATTGGGCGTTGAACCGAACAAAGTCTTTGTCTTTTGTTACGATGCATGCCGAAATGGACGATGCGAGTTGCCAAATCTGAACGTCATCAGCCGCTAAGCGATCAAGCTCAAACACATGTAAAGCATCACACCCCTTGCCGCGAAGCCAATTGACCAGACCCGGTGGCAATTGGGCATCGACCAGAAACCTCAAGCAGCACCGCGTTCACTTTGCGCTGCAACTGCTTCAGAGGCAAATGCCAAACAGGCCGTAATATCCTCCGCTTCCAAATAGGGGTAGTCTCTTAGGAGGTCGGCGGCACTTGCACCGCCGGCTAGATTGTCGAGCACATCAATCACGCGCAACCGCATGCCACGGATGCAGGGCTTACCAAAGCAGACGTCTGGGTCAATCGTAATGCGGTCTAAGTAGAGCGTGCCGGTCATCCACTAACATTAGCACAAAATGCGCCTTTGTGAAAATGACAAACTTTACTCCGCCGCGATAGCAGCCCCCATGACATGGGGTTTGCCCAAGCGATAGCGGTCGATGCGCTCTTCTATCTCACCCCGGAAGCGCCAGATCAGGCCTTGGACCGGCCAAGCGGCCGCATCACCGAGAGCGCAAATCGTGTGGCCTTCGACTTGGCCGGCGACTTCGAGCAGGAGGTCAATCTCGCGATGTTCAGCTTGGCCGACGGCCATGCGTTCCAACACGCGCCACATCCAGCCGGTGCCTTCGCGGCACGGTGTACATTGGCCACAACTTTCGTGCTTATAGAAATAGGCCAGCCGCGCGATGGCTTTGATCAGATCGGTCGATTTATCCATCACGATCACGCCAGCGGTACCGAGGCCGGACTTCAAGGCCGACAGACTGTCAAAGTCCATCAGCGCATCTTCAGCCATTTCCTGAGTGATCATACGTACCGAGGATCCGCCGGGGATGACGGCCTTTAGGTTCGACCAGCCGCCGCGCACGCCGCCGCAATGCTGCTCCAGCAAGTATTTCAGCGGGATCGACATCGCATCTTCAACATTGCAGGGCTTGTTCACATGCCCCGAGACACAGAAGACTTTCGTGCCCGTGTTATTCGGACGGCCAAAGCCAGCAAACCACTGCGCACCACGGCGCAAGATGGTTGGGACGACGGCGATGGATTCGACGTTATTGACGGTGGTTGGGCAGCCGTAGAGACCCGCATTGGCTGGGAAAGGTGGCTTCAGGCGAGGTTGGCCTTTTTTGCCTTCCAAGCTTTCGAGCAAAGCGGTTTCTTCACCGCAAATATAGGCCCCTGCCCCGTGATGGACATAGAGATCAAAGTCCCAGCCGTGGATATTATTCTTGCCGATCAGCTTGGCCTTATAGGCTTCTTTGATGGCCGCTTCGAGGTGCTCACGCTCCAGCACATATTCGCCGCGGATGTAGATGTAGGCGGCATGCGCCTGCATTGCGAAGGAAGCGATCAAGCAGCCCTCGATCAACAAATGCGGATCGTGACGCATCATATCACGGTCTTTACAGGTCCCAGGTTCGGACTCATCGGCATTGACGACCAGATAATGCGGCCGGTCTTTGACCTCTTTCGGCATGAAGGACCATTTGAGACCCGTCGGGAAGCCAGCGCCACCCCGACCCCGCAGGCCTGAATCCTTAACTTGCTGAATGATCCAATCGCGTCCAGCATCGATCATATCCTTGGTGGCATTCCACGCACCACGCTGTTTAGCCCCCTCCAAGCGCCAATCGTGGCGGCCATAGAGGTTCAGAAAGATACGGTCTTTATCGGCAATCATAGAACACTCGATCAGCTAGGCGTGATAGTTCGTATCTAGGCTTCTATAGGGCTTCATCCAGCCTGCCAACGACATTTGTAGGTGGATTAAGGGCTTATGGCAGAATGGCTTGCCGCGTAGGCAAAGTTGGATATAAACTCAGTGATTATTGGGTCTAGATAAGTTGCCATGAGAAGACAAAAGTCATTGCCGCTTTGAAATTCCAATCCACTATTGTTTGAGGTCCGAAGCAATTCACGAATGTGGGCGGCTATTCTGCAAGTTCAAATGACCGATCCTTCCGGGGTCCAAAATGATCTATGAGCACGAGACTTTCCATGATGGTAGCCCATTTTTTGATGAAATTGGCTGGGTTGGATTCATTCAAAGAAGTCAAAACTGGGTCTGCACGCCTTGGTTCATTCATACTGTGATCAAACCAGCAACCGGCCATTCACCGAACCTAGTTGCGTCAAAATACCGAAACTACGCAGGGGAAAAACCCGGCACCGATTTAGACGGTCGGGCAATGACAGTCGAATTAAGTACTGCAGCAGGCTTAGATTACTATGAAGCCCATTTTATTGCCTATCCCTACTATATCACTTCCGATGAAAGCAGTTGGCGTTTGGTCGTCGTTCCTCAGGAGGCTGAAAGGTTTAATTCTTACTTCATTTGGGGTGGTACACGAGAAGCATGGGCACAGTTTCGACCTTTTATCGAGGCATTGCCGTCAACCATTCCTATCGAGAGCGAGGAACTAGCCAACCGAGACCCTAGGCAGTGGGTCTTTACTCGTCGTAATGACCCATTTCCCAAAGTCGTTCTGGATGGGGCAGGCCCTCTCCAACTTGTTGGCGATTTAGGCCTTGCTTGGGATTAAGTGCGTGCGCATCTAATACGCGGTGAAAAGGACATTGCATCAAGAGCAGAAAAGCCGAAACCCCAAGCGCCTGCGAATTTGATTAGCCAGTTCAAGCCAATGCCGCCATCATGATCCTCAAAGTTGGAGAGGTGTGATGCGCAAAGTTTGGGTAAGTTATGCGGCTTTTGCCGTCTTGGCCGCACTTGTCGCCACGCCAGCAGCCGCCCAAATCATCAAACCGAATGAGCGCGCCCAAGCGGTCAAGCAACACCCCCAGATCGTCGCACAATTTGGTGGCGCGATCACCGGCCCGCTCGCGACCTATGTCTCAACCGTCGGCGCAAAGGTTGCGACCGCGGCAGGGCTCAAGGACCAATGCACCTTTACTGTCATCAATTCTGACGTCGTCAACGCCTTTGCGGTGCCCGGCTGCTACATCTATATCACGCGCGGCTTGATGGCGATCATGAATTCGGAGGATGAGCTCGCCTCGGTTCTGGGTCATGAAGTTGGCCATATTGTTGGCAAGCATTCATTGAAGCGGACCCAAGCCTCAACGCTCTCGACTTTGGGCGCGATCGCGCTCGGCATTGCCACGAAGTCCGATGAGATCATGCAAACCGCCGGGCAATTGGCGCAGGTCTATACGCTGAGCTATTCGCGCAAACAGGAAAACGAATCCGACGATTATGGCGTGCGTTATCTGCAAGCCAATGGCTATAATCTCTATGCCGCTTCCGACATGCTGGCAGCTTTGGCCGCGCAAGAAGCGCTCGACGCCAAAGTAAAAAATCGCCAGTCTCGCGATGTACCAACATGGGCGCGCAGCCACCCGATCACGACCGAGCGCGTCACACGCACCGCCAATGCTGCCCAAGCGGCCAAAGCCAGCCGCGACGTGCCGCCAGAACAGGTCCGCCCCTATCTGACCGCGCTTTCAGGGATGCGCGTAGGCGATGATCCAGAGCAAGGCTTTGTCGATGGGCGGCGATTCTCGCATCCCAGCATGAAAATCACCTTTGAAGTACCGCAAGGATTTTCTCTCAACAACACCACTGAAGCCGTTGAAATTGAAGGACCAAACAGCCTTAAGGGTCGCTTTGGTGGCGGCGTCCCGCTGACAGGCGCACTCGACGCCTATGCGATTGCGAAAGTGCGGGAGACATTAGGTCAAACGCCGGCCACTTTGGGCGTTGCGACACCGGGCACCACCAATGGCATGCCGACGATCACGCTTCTGGCCCGGGCGCAAACCCGCTCTGGCCTCGTCGATGTTGGCGTGATTGCCTATAGTTTGAACGGACGCGCCTTTCACTTCGTGATGATCGGCCCTGCAGACGGCTTGTCGCCCACCTTCCCGATCACGCAGACGTTCCGAGAATTGTCGGCCACGGAGATTGCCGCGCTTCGCCCGCGTGAACTAGAGATTGTGACCGTTCGCGCAGGCGACACGGTGGCAAGCCTTTCAGCCCGTATGGCCTATCCCGATTTCAAGACGGAGCGATTTTTAATGATCAACGGCATGCGTGCGGAGCGGCCGTTAAAGCCCGGCGAGCTTCTAAAAATCGTCCGGTTTAGTGGGGCTGGGCGTTAAAGCGCGATAAGTCACAAAAGCGCTCCACGCCGTAAGGCTGGCGCAAACGCTGTAAACCACACGGGCCGGGAGGTCGCGGGTATAAATCAAGCCAAACCAAGCCCAAGCCCCAGTCACGGCGACCATTACCGCCAGCATGATCCAAGCCTGCATCCGGGGCAGACGCATGCCCGTGGGCAAGGGCCGTTCCAGCCCCTTGAAAATCGCTATACCGACAAGGCCGATCCCAGCCACCGCCGTCAAATTCACCGCCCACTGGTCGACATCGAGCAGATGGTCGAGCGATTGGGCCACCCACGACAGCATCATGGATGCCCAAAAAGCGGCATCACTCGTAATGGGGATCCCGACGCGATTTGGATCATCCTGCGGGCGCAGATAAGGCTGCTTGGAACCCGTGTTCATCGGCGCACCCGGGCCAAGGCGCTGCCTTAGGCCTTCTCGGGCAGGTTCGGCAGTTTGATCTTTTTGGCGAGGCTGCCGTCAAACAAGGTCTCATCGTTCAGGACATTCGGGCCACCATCCGGCGCACTGGTCAAACGACCAATGGCAGAGCCCGGTGTCACATCCTTGCCAGCGGCCAAATCGTCGATGATGGTGCTGAAGCTCTCAGCCGTTAGATCTTCATGATAATAATCATGGATGGCGACGATGGGCGCATTGGCGCACGCGCCCATACATTCCATTTCTTCCCACGAGAACAAGCCATCGGGCGTGACATGGTGGTGATTGCCGATGCGTTTCTTACAAACCTCGATCAAATCGCCAGAGCCGCGCAACATGCAAGGCGTGGTGCCGCAGACTTGCAAATGGTGTTTCCCGACGGGGGCCAAGTGGAACATCGTGTAGAAGGTCGCCACTTCATAAACGCGGATATAGGCCATGGCGAGGTCGAGCGCGATCTTGCGAAGCGCAGGCTCACTCACCCAGCCTTCTTGCTTTTGCGCCAACCACAAAAGCGGAATGACAGCTGATTGCTTACGGGCTTCTGGATATTTGCCCATCCAAAAAGCAACTTTGACGGCACTATCTGTCGACCAGTCAAACGACTTAGGCTGAACTTCAGGAGGGGCGAGGCGACGTGTGGCCATGGTTATATCTCTGCTTGTTCTGAACTCGTTGCGATAGCATTGGGATTGGCTTGGTACTTCGCGTATTGACGTAACTTAGTGAAAAAGGGGACCGCATTGACGATCGTTTCAACAACCAGGATGCTCAAGATCAACGTCACTGAAAGTATGAAAAAATACAAAACACTTAGCTCGATTCCATAGTCTACGAGATGTAGGGCAGGCATAATCCATAAAAGCCGGGTGCCCAAGTCAAAAACCATGCCTATACTGCGCTTCCAAGTCAGTGACTTGAAGTCGAAGACGCCTCTGTACAAGAAGTAACCCACTACAAGTACAATCACCAAAAGATCAATAACATCAATATAGATGTTAATGTGGTTCATTTCACAAAGTCCACGCGCGCGATTTTGCCATCCTTAATGGTGTAAATCGCCAGAACTTCAAACGCCTCACCCTCAGGGCTGCGGCGTACGCGCTCATGATCAACGACGACATTGCCGCAGGCCAAACGGTTCACAATCTCGGCGTGGTTTTGTGGATATTGCGCGAACACGCCTTGATAGCGGGCGCGATAATCGGCGATGCCGTGCAGGTTTTCCGCGCCATTCAGGTCTGCAATCACGACATCATCGGCAAAGCAAGCTACATGGGCGTCTAAGTCTTTCGCATTATAGGCGTCCAGCTGTTTAGCCACGACGGCAAGCGCTGCTGCCTCATCGCCCTGCCTTGAAATGGATTCACACCGGGCGATTAAGCCATCGCGCACGGTATAGATCATCATCACATCGGCGGCGGGGGCCTTAGAACCTTCGCCCGGTTCGGAATGTTCCCGTTTGATGGTAACATTGGCCAATTCCATGCGACCCAACACGTCGGTGCGGTCCATCGGATAATCCACCAAATGGCGCGTATAGAGCTTCCGCGCTGCATCCCGGCTGGTCAGCCAAGGTGAGCCGCCGAATGGCGAGACGGTATAGTCATCCGCTAAAGTCGCCAACACGCCTTCCAGATCATTGGCGGCATAGGCGGCATAGTTTGCGTCAATAATATTGGCCATTAGCGATCCACCTCACCAAACACGATGTCGAGCGAGCCGAGGATGGCTGACACGTCGGCCAGCATGTGGCCTTTGTTCAAATGACTCATCGCCGCCAAATGGGCAAAGCCCGGCGCGCGGATCTTGGCGCGGTAGGGCTTATTGGTACCATCGGCGACCAGATACACGCCAAACTCACCCTTGGGCGCTTCCACCGCAGCATAGACTTCGCCAGCAGGCACATGGAAGCCTTCGGTATAAAGCTTAAAGTGATGGATAAGGGCTTCCATCGAGCCCTTCATATCGGCGCGGCGCGGTGGGGTCACTTTGGAGTTCTCGGCCAGAACCGGACCCTTCGGCATCATCTCAATACATTGCTTAATGATGCTGGCGCTCTCGCGCATTTCGTCCATCCGGCAGAGATAGCGGTCATAGCAATCGCCATTCTTGCCGACGGGCACCTTAAACTTCAACTCGGAATAGACTTCATAGGGCTGGCTGCGGCGCAAATCCCAAGCAATGCCAGAACCGCGCACCATGACGCCAGAGAAGCCCCAGTCGAGAATGGTCTTTTGGTCGACAACGCCAATATCGACATTGCGCTGTTTAAAGATGCGGTTATCGGTCAACAAAGTCTCGATATCGTCGCACAGCTTCAAGAATGGGTCGCACCACTCATAAATATCGCGCACCAAAGCATCCGGGAGGTCTTGATGGACCCCACCAGGACGGAAATAAGCGGCATGCATGCGCGAGCCTGAAGCCCGCTCATAAAAGCCCATCAGCTTCTCACGCTCTTCAAAGCCCCACAGTGGCGGGGTCAATGCGCCTACGTCCATGGCTTGGGTGGTGACGTTTAGAATATGGGATAGGATGCGACCAATTTCTGAGAAGATAACGCGGATGAATTGCGCGCGGCGTGGCACGTCGATCCCGGCCAACCGCTCAATCGCCAAGCACCACGCATGCTCTTGGTTCATCGGCGCCACATAGTCCAACCGATCGAAGTAAGGCATGGCTTGCAGATAGGTCTTATATTCGATCAGCTTTTCGGTGCCGCGATGCAACAGACCAATATGGGGATCGACCCGCTCAACAATTTCGCCGTCCAATTCCAGAACCAGACGCAACACGCCGTGGGCGGCGGGGTGCTGAGGCCCGAAATTGATGTTGAAATTGCGCATGGCGGTCTCGCCCGGCAAAAGATCGGCAGAAGGATTGGTTTCTAGGGTTTGTGTGCCGTCTGCCATGGGTCAAAATCCTACCAAGTCACGCGCTTATCAAAGCACCCGATTCATCGTGTCCTTGTGGGCCAAGATGACCACAGGATCAATAGTTTTGCCTGCGGTTTTCATGCGCAAGCGCCTAAAAACCCGCTGCAGAAACCAAACCCAAATGTTTCACAAAGGGGTCAAAGTCGCGATCGCTGAAAAGGAGAGGAATCTCGTCCAAGATGCAACGTGTAGCGATGAGCGTATCGATGGATTTGTGCGGCGTTATGCCGATCCCGCGCAACTTGCGGTAATGTTGAGCAGCTTGAATAGCGCAATCAGGACCAGCGATAGTGATAGTCCGATAGACACTCAATTCTTGAAGAACCGTCTGAGCTTGCTGCTCTGTTCGCACGCCCTGAAGCAGCTCCATCAGAACCAGATCGCCGATCAGAACTTCAACATCTGCATCGATAAAGGTGTCAAGCAGAGCAGTCTCTTTGGTATCCACCGCCCTGAAATAATCAATTAGAACACTTGTATCGACTACGACCATGGGGAGTTGGGCGGATCGCGCCGCATCGCTTCTAGATCGCCGATCCATTCTACTTTTCCGCGCAAGGCACGCAGTCCACGCCCTCTTCTGCGTCGCTCCAGCAATTCACGTAGCGCCGTCTCAACCGTTTCTTTCTTTGTCGAAAAGCCACCCTCAGCCATGGCTGAGGCCATTAAATCGTCATCAATTTCAATGTTGGTGCGCATAATGTGTATCCTCATCCGTACTCATACACATTACCAATGAGAAATCAAGGAAAATCGTTGACTAGTCACGATTTGGATCATCGCGCGGTACACGCCAGCGGTAAGCCTCAAGCGTGAGCGGCGTCAGTGGCTTGTACAGAACATGGCTGAGGTGGGTTTTGCCAGTTGGTGCCGTTCCGTGGCGACGGCGCGTCTCTAAAAAGCCATGCCGGGTCCAAAAGGCCATGCCACGTGCATTGCCGTCCAAAACCCCTAGGCGCAACACATCCATGCCACGGCTTGCCAGCCAGTCCTCCAAGCCTTGATACAAGTCGTGCGCCAAGCCCGTGCCCTGCAGGGCTGTGGCAACTTGAAACAGACCGATATGGCCGACGCCCTTGTCGATCATGTCTTCGGTGACGTCCAGGATCGCGGCAATTGTGTCAGAGTCTTGGTGGCGGCGCGCGATCAGCTTGTGGGTGGTTGTCCAATTGAAGGATGCGGGCGGAAGGTCCGTCATAAAATCCGCAACCCACTCGGCCTCGGTGGGCACTTCCTCGGTCAGGAACAAGTCGTATTCTGGATTGACGCGGCAAAAGGCCGCCAAAGCGGGGCGATCCGCATCCGTTGCGGTCCAAACGTCAGCGTCGGAGAGGGAGAGGATGGGTCCGGCGTTCATGAGGCTGGATTAGCGATTTTTGCGTCCCGGGTCACGGGGATGGGATGGGGGAGTCCATCCACAAACCTAAGCAGAGTTATTTCGTCTTTGTTTGCGAGGGGTCTGGTTCCAATTCGGCTAGGGCACCCCGAACGAACGGGAAGCGCCTTAAAGCCATGTTGATCGCTATAACGCCCCCGATAACAACAATAAAAAATAACAAACTGAAATCAGAGTCACCGATCATGATGTCTTTCTCATCCATGAAGAAAAGGCTGGATACAATGAATGCGAGGGTGGTTGCTTCAACCAAAGCGTCAAGCGAGCAATAAAGGAAAAATTTTCCCTGTCCTAAGATAGCAGCTCTTCCGCGCTTACGATGAAGCGTAAAAAGCAGACGCACTGTGAACATCATCACAAAACATAAGGACCAAGTTTCCAAGGAAGACTGCCACATCAAAAGTTCTCACGCGCCAAGTTCGAGCTTAAGAGTCGCAAAATTTCAACTTGAGGTCAACTTAATTCTTTTGGGTCGGTTACTTGGTGGTCGACACAAGGCTTGTTATGGAATGTAACGTGTCATTCCCGATGGCTTAAGCCAGTTGGGTATCTCCTGCCGCAAAGTCCCACGAGGTCCCCGCTTTCCACTACGTTCCGGCGGGGATGACGAGCTGGGGGTAACCCCCTACTCCGCCGCCTTCTCATCCCCGGGCAGCATGCCTTCCCAAGGGCTCAAGAAGTCGAAGTTACGGTATTCTTGGACGAGTTTGACGGGCTCATAAATCACCCGCTTTTGCGCTTCGTCATAGCGCACTTCGGTATAGCCGGTCAGCGGGAAGTCCTTGCGCAGCGGATGGCCGTGGAAGCCATAATCGGTGAGGATGCGGCGCAAGTCTGGGTGGCCCGAGAAGAGGATGCCATACATATCAAAGGCTTCCCGCTCAAACCAATCGGCAGCGGGCCAAAGCCCAAAAGCCGACGCCACGGGCGTGTCTTCATCGGTTGTGACCTTCACCCGGATGCGCGCGTTCTTGCTCATGGACAGGAGGTGATAGACCACTTCAAAGCGTTCACCGCGCTCTGGATAATCTGCGCCGCACACGTCGACAAAGCTCGAGAAGCTTTCGATATCGCGCAAGTGCTGCAGCACAGCGAGGCTATCGTCACGCCGCACAACAATGGTCAGCTCACCAGTCGCCTGCGTCGAGGACAGGATGGACGCGCCCAGAGCCGAGGTCAGGCGCTCTTGCAGCTCAGCCAAAGCGCTCATCGTTCGATCGTTCCTTCACGACGGATTTTCTTCTGCAATTGCAAAATGCCATACATCAGAGCTTCTGCGGTGGGCGGGCAGCCCGGGACATAGATATCGACGGGCACGATGCGATCACAGCCGCGCACGACTGCATAGCTATAGTGGTAGTAGCCACCGCCATTGGCACACGACCCCATGGAGATCACATAGCGTGGGTTTGGCATTTGGTCATAGACCTTGCGCAAAGCCGGGGCCATTTTGTTGGTCAAGGTGCCTGCCACGATCATCACGTCAGACTGACGCGGGCTGGCGCGCGGCGCAAAGCCAAAACGCTCCATATCATAGCGCGGCATGGCAGCTTGCATCATCTCAACGGCGCAGCAAGCAAGACCAAAGGTCATCCACATGAGTGAGCCGGTGCGCGCCCAGGTGATCAGATCATCAGCGGCAGCAACCACAAAACCCTTATCGGCCAATTCATCGGATAGCCCCGAGAAATAGGGATCGTTAGGAATGACGGGACCAATATTATCGAGTGTGGTGGGGACGACACCCGCGCGTGGGGGAAGCTTTAGTTCCATTCCAAAGCACCTTTCTTCCACTCATAGATAAAGCCAACCAACAAAATGCCAAGGAAGCTCATCATCGACCAATAGCCGAAGGGTCCAATGTCATCGAGGGCCAATACCCAAGGGAACAGGAAGGCGATTTCGAGATCGAACAGAATGAAGAGGATCGAAACCAGATAGAATTTCACGTCAAACTTCATGCGCGCATCGTCAAACGCATTGAAGCCGCACTCATAGGTCGACACTTTTTCTGGGTCGGGACTTGAAGGTGCCAAAACCCACGAAGCCAGCATGAAGGCGCAGCCGAGGCCTGCAGCAATCACCAGAAAGATTACGATGGGGAGAAAGTCGAGCAGAAACGCGTTTGAGACCAAGGTCTGTTGAACGCCCGAACCGGCTTGGTTGACTGCTGACACTGCACTGTCGGCCATGTGTGCCCTCTTGAAACGAGTCTCTGATCTGCCTCAAGCCCAGCCGGACCGAGGCAATCGAATCTAATTTTACTAGGCTGGAGTGGGCTTTGGCGCAATGCGCGAAGGCGGTAATCGCCTGCGAAATGTCTCTAAAGATCAGCCCAAATTGGCAAAGCAGGCCGCGACCACATCGGGGTGGGTCAACATACCATCACGTGCCGTCGGCACATCCAGCCAGCGCCAGCCAGCCTCCCTGCCCGGCCCCCACATGGCTTGAGAAGACGGGGCAAAGGTCTGCAAGGTGGTGTGAATATAGGTGCGCGGTAGGTCTTCCCAGCCGCCATTGGCAAAGCTGACAGGCTCGGTCCATTGCCCAGCAGGGTGCCAAGTCAATTTGCGCTTTAGCAGGGCGATATTGACGGTATCATCCTCCGGCACCAGCATTTTGATTGGATAGTGATCGAAGAAGTTCATCTTGTAGCCGTCGATGAAATGCGCCTGCCGATCTTTCCACCATTTCGGCCAAGACCCATCGGCTTCCGGCATCACCCACGCTGGGCGGGTGCGGGTGGGGATGAAGGCATCATAGAAAACGATATGAGCAATCCGCTCCCCCAGTCGGTCAGCCACGCCAGTAATGGTAAGGCCGCCAAACGAATGCCCGATCAGGATCACATCTTCAGCGTCTTCGGCCTCAATCACGGCGCAAACGTCCTGAACATGGGTCGACAGATTAGTGTCTGGGCGGATCAAATGCGCACGCTCGCCGCAACCCGTTGCAGTCGGCGTCAAAACCCGGTGGCCTTCTGCCTGCAAAAGCTCGGCCACCCGCCGCCAAACCCAACCGCCGTGCCACGTGCCGTGCACCAGAACAAAGGTCTTCTTTTTGGCCGCCTGAATGGCTGGAACAGCGGCACTTGCAAGGCCTGGTGCGGCGAGTAAGACTGTAGGGGTTGCAAGGTGGCTCAAGGCCGCCCTGCGGCTTACGCTGTGTTTTGCCGGATCATTCATTGCGCTTCTCCCTTGCAAAACATCGCCTAAAACGTTTAGAGACACCCCCGATGCCGGTTTAGCTCAGCAGGTAGAGCGCCCGATTTGTAATCGGACGGTCGCGGGTTCGATTCCTGCAACCGGCACCATTTTCCTCAAACAGTTGCATCTGACAAGCCCTGGGGGATCGGGCGGCGGGAGATTTGCGCGAGGCTACCGCACCCGCTTCGACGACTTAAAGCCAGATCCCAACGTCTTGTCGCGGAACACTTTTGCGTTCTGGACCAAGCCAAAGCCAAACATGAGCGAGAGCATCACACTGCCGCCATAGCTGAGGAAAGGCAAAGGTTCACCCACCACTGGCATCAGACCCATAATCATGCCGGCATTGATGCCCACATAAATGAACAACAGCATCGTGACGCCTGCAGCCAGAAACTTCCCAAAAATATGGCGACAGCCGATAGAGATATAAATGCCAAAGGCCATAGCGGCGAGGTAAAGGGCGAGGACAAACAAGCCGCCCACCATACCAAACTCTTCCAACAGCATGGCGAACACAAAGTCTGTGTGGCGCTCTGGCAAGAAGTCGAGCTGGCTTTGCGTGCCTTGCATATAGCCCACCCCAAACAAGCCGCCAGAGCCAATGGCAATCTTGGACTGGGTGATGTGATAGCCGGTGCCAAGCGGGTCGCGGGACGGATCCAGGAAGGTCAAAATGCGATTCTTCTGAAACTCTGCCATAAAGAAGAAGAAGGCCACCAAGGCAAACGTGGCGACCGAGGTGCCTGCTGCGATCACGTACCACCACGAGAGGCCAGCTAAAATCACCATCGTGGCTCCAACCCCTGCAACCATGATCGCGGTGCCCAAATCAGGCTGCAACGTAATCAGCGCAGCAGGTGCAGACAGCATCACCAGCGGAATCACATGCGCGCGGATCGTCCACATCCGGTCGGATTCCGCATCTTGATAATAGCGGGCGAGCGCCAAAATCAGAGCGATTTTCATAAATTCCGACGGTTGCAGGCGGATCGGCCCGACTTCCAGCCAACGCTGCGCGCCAAGGGCAACTTTCCCGAATAATTCCACCGCGATCAATAAGATGAAGACGCCAAAATAGGCTGGATAGGCCAAATGATACCAAATGCGCACATCGACAGTCGCCACGACCAGCATCAGGCAAGTCACGACACAAAAGCGGATAATGTGATCCCCGGCCCAAGGCTCCCAACTGGCACCTGCAGCTCCAAACAACAAAATGGTCCCGACGACGCTGATCATAGCCATCACAAAGACGAGGCCCCATTCGATCCGGCGCAGCTTGCCAAAGAAGCTGTCGCGACCGCTTTCCATATCCGGTAAAAAGGTCATGCTTTGCCGTCCCCCGGTGGGGTGCCAGTTGATGCAGGCGCTAAATCAGCGGTCTTGGTCTTGGTGGTAAAAGCCGGACGGGCTGAGGGGTCCTTTAACAGCGTTGCCTTCATGATTTCCCGTGCGCGGGGCGCCGCCGCCGCACCGCCCCCGCCACCATGATCAACCACCAACGCGCAGCAATATTTAGGGTCCTCGGCTGGGGCATAGCACACAAACAATGCGTGATCGCGCTGCTTCCAAGGTAGCGACGCGTTGGAGCGAACGCCGGAGCGCCGCTCTGCCATCGTGATCCGCCGCACCTGCGCTGTGCCAGTTTTACCCGCCATGCGCACACCCTCAATGCCAAGGTCACCCCGGCCGGTACCGCCAGCCTCGTTAGACACTGCGATCATGCCTTCATGGACAAGATGCATGTTCTCAAAGCTAAAGGGCAAAGGCTTAAAGGGCGTAATGGGCACAGCACCTGGCCCCTCGCGGATCAAGCGCGGTTCAACCGCTTTACCTTGCGAGGCAATGCGCGCCGCCATAACGGCCATTTGCAAGGGGGTCGCTGCAATCAAGCCCTGACCAATTGCCACGTTTAGTGAGTCATAAACCGCCCAAGGCTGGCCACGATTTTTCATCTTCCACGCATTATCAGGAACGTGCGATGAGGAAATCCCAGGGATCCCAAGGTCAAAGCGCTGACCAAAACCAAAGCCACGCGCAACTTCGGCCATCTTATCGCCACCGATCCTGCGACCCATTTCATAGAAATAGACGTCGCACGAGACTTTGATTGCGGTATGCAAGTTTACACTGCCATGGCCGCGCCGCGCGTGGCAATGGAAACGATGGTTGCCGAGCATGTAGAAGCCTGGGCAATTGATGGTTTCATCGGGGTCGGTAATCCCAGCCTCAAGGGCTGCAACAGCGGTCACCATTTTATAGGTGGAGCCCGGCGGATAAATGCCGCGCACCGCTTTGTGATACAGCGGGCGCATCTCCGCCGTGTTGTACTCATTGAAGTCGGTGCGATTGATGCCATCAACAAACTTATTGGGGTCAAAGCTTGGGGCTGAAACCAATGCCAAAAGCTCGCCCGTACGGATATCCATCACCACGGCCGAACCTGCCTCGGCAGGACGTTCGTCTTTGGCTTGGAACTGGTCATAGGCGACTTGTTGAATTTCTGCGTCAATGGTGAGGACGATTGGTATCCCACTTTTAGGATTGAGCCGTGGGTCGACCACTTCGCGGATTACGCGGCCATGGGCATTGACCTCTAGCTTGGTTGCGCCATGCACGCCCTTGAGGCCTTTTTCTTGTGCCTTTTCAATACCCTCTTTACCGACCCTGATACCAGGATGACGGGCTTGCGGGTCCACTGCAACATCCTTGTCATTGGCCTTAGCAACATAGCCCAAAACATGGGCCATACTCTGTGCCAGTGGGTAATTGCGCGCCTCCCCCATCTCGCAGCGGACGCCTGGATAGGAGGCTGCATAGACGCTTACCTTCGAATAATCTTCCCAAGACAGATTCTCTGCCACCATAGAGGGCATGAAGCGGGGCGCAATTTTCGCTTCGCTTAAGGATTGTTTGGCTTTGTCTGGCGACATCCGGAGAATTGAAGCCAAAGCTGCGATCGTCTTGGGCAGATCATCGACATCTTCGCGCATTATGGACACGCGGAAGTCTCGCCGATTTACAGCCAGCGGCACACCAAAGCGATCATAGACCGGCCCGCGTGAAGCCGGATTGACCAAAAGGTTGAACTGATTTTCGGCAGCTTCCAGCCGAAATTCGTCATTCTCAAAAATCTGAAGCTGCGCCATGCGCAAGCCAAGTACGGCAAAATACAGCCCCCCAAGCGAGGACAGTACCAAGGCCCGTCGGCTAAACAGATCTGACCCACCACTTTGGCTCATGCTTCATCCTCTGACAGATCAAACCAAGGTGCCACCCAGGAGTAAGTTAGAACCGCGCTTACAATTGGGACCAAGATGGACAGCACGTTAAACCCTTTCCCGCTTGAAATCGACAGGATGAAGGCGGAAAGCAGGAAAAAAAGCCCGGTTATGGCTGCGGCCCCCCGCGGGGTGGAGGCCATGGCCACACTGAAACGAGCGGTCAGCATGGTCAGCGCGTACGCGATCAATGCCACGACAGCCCAAGCGCCCAAAGGTCCACCCGTCAAAAGATCAACCCACAGGCCCAATCCGAACAACATCAGCGCAATGACCGCATTTGGACCCTGATTGGCCCAGCCACAGGCCGCCCAAATCAGGCTCGCTGGCCAAATACTGCCAAATGGCCCAAGCGTGAGCGAGACAAGATTAAGCAAGCTTGTCCCTGCCACGATGGCCAAGCCAGAAAAAAGACGTGACCTGGTCGAGGGGCGCCCAGGTAGAAGCGTGCTCACTGCTTGGGTGCCCCGCTTGGTGGGATAGAGGCAGCTGGCTGGGCGGCAGGGGCCGCCTGAGGGGCTGGCTCGCTGGGGCTGGAAGCCGATGAAGTCGCTGACCCTGCAATGGGAACCGAGCGGCTTTCCGCCGCAAGGCGCGCTGCTTCCGCCTGACGGGCCTGTTCGCGGGCTATGTCGCGCTCTTTCGCAAGGCGGGCAGCCGTGGCCCGTGCGGCTTCGATCTCACTGCTGCGCAACGCTTGCGCAGCGCGGATGGCTTCTGGTGTTGCCGCGGTTGGCACACCTGCCGCGTCTGCCGCTAGCGGCAAAACGCCGCCTTGGACTGGCGCGGTCGTTGCGCCTTCGGTTGGAGGCGGAGCAAGTGAGGGCGCCGTCACCGGGTCTAAGGGGGGCGGGAAGTTAGACGGTGGCACGAGCCTTACGAAATCAATGGGCGAGGCGGCGGAAGCTAAACGAACGCGCCATTGCCTGTCCGGCGCTAAGCCAGCTTGACCAACGGCGATGCCACGCGGAAAGATGCCATCATCGCCCGAGGTCATCACCCGCTCGCCATCGCGCATCAAGGTCGGTGTATTCAAATGGGCAAGCCTTGGTGCCGAGGTCTTATCGCCAATCGCAATGGCACGGGCCCGGGTTGTTTCGCCCATGACTGGGACCCGGCTATCCCCATCGGCCAAGAATAATACGCGCGAGGTATCACTGCCAACAGCGATCACACGACCAACCAGACCATTCTGGTTTAGCACGATCCAATTCACCTTAACGCCTGCTTTCGTTCCTAAATTGACGATACCAGACTTCGCAAAAGGCCCACTACTTTCGCTGATCAGCCGCCCGGTTAGGCCTTGGGGTAATTGTTCAGCTTTGACGCCATGTAGCTTTTCATAGGCGTCCAGACGTTCGGCCATCGCTTTGGCTTGATCGCGCCATTGCAAGAGGGCCCGATTTTCTTCTTTCAGTTTCTGATTAAGGCTGGCACCGCCAAAGAAGGAACCGGTAGAGGAAACAATGCTTTCGCCCCAGCGCACGGGTGTCATTAACACGCCACCAATTGCGCCAGAAACATCAGAAGCTATTCCAGCGAGAGAACCACTACGTTGGTCTGTCACTAAAATGGTGACCCCGGCCGTGATCAGCGCCGTCAGAACCGCGACACCAATGAGTGGCCCTGCCCCCCCTGTTCGCCGATTGCCTCTGCGCGCCATATCCCTGCTCCTTCACCGCATAACCCGGACCAAATGGGGGCTTTATCCAGTCTAGACCTTGGACAAAACACCCTTCCATTGCTCGAAATTATCGACGCATTTGCCAGTCCCTAACACCACACACGACAAGGCATCATCGGCCACGGAGACCGGCAGGCCCGTGCGCTCACGCAGGACCACGTCCAAGTTCCGAAGAAGCGCGCCGCCGCCTGTGAGCATAATCCCTTTTTCGACAATATCGGCGGCAAGTTCCGGCGGGGTTGTTTCCAACGCAACCCGGACCGCTTCGATGATTTCATCGACAGGATCAGACAGAGCTTCTGCGATCAATTGCTCAGAAACTTGGATTTCCCGCGGGACCCCATTGAGCAAATCGCGCCCCTTTACAGATAACGACAAGCCATACCCATCAGCCGGCGGCAATGCGGTACCAATTTCCTTCTTGATCCGCTCTGCTGTGGTTTCACCAATCAGCATGTTTTCTGTGCGGCGCAAGAAATTGATGATGCTCTCATCCATCTTATCCCCGCCAACGCGGACAGAGCGTGCATAGACAATACCTTCCAGCGATAAAACCGCCACTTCGGTCGTGCCACCCCCAATATCCACCACCATCGAGCCAGAGGGTTGATCAATGGCCAAGCCCGCGCCAATTGCTGCGGCCATAGGCTCTTCAATCAAATAGGCGTCTGAGGCACCCGCGTTTAAGGCCGCGTCTTGGATAGCGCGGCGTTCAACTGGCGTGGCCCCCGAAGGCACGCAGATGATGATCCGGGGTCTGCCCCGCAAAAACCCCTTGTTAGAATTCACCCGACGAATGAAGTGCTTGATCATTTCCTCAGCGACTTCAAAGTCTGCAATCACGCCATCGCGCATGGGCCGAACAGCCTGAATTTCGCCCGGTGTGCGCCCCAACATCAACTTAGCTTGATGGCCAACCGCTTGGACTTCCTTGCGACCACCGCGCTGGCGATAGGCCACCACGGAAGGTTCATTGAGGACCACACCTTGACCTTTTACATAGACAAGGGTGTTGGCTGTACCAAGGTCGATTGCCATGTCGCTGGAAAACCAGTTGAAGAGGCGTCCGAACATTTTTCTCTCGCGATTCTAAGTCTGTTCAATGCGATGATTCGCAATTCTTGACTCTGGGTCGTGCCGCTTCATGACGGCCAAATCAAGGCCGTTCAGCCCCGAACTCCTGCGAATTTTGTCGATTCCCGGCAGTTCTGAGCAGTTAGGGGCCACCCAAACCTGTGGCCCCGATTGATTAGCAGATTGGCGCAAACAAATTGATTGCGATCCAGTCTGTACCCGGCCGTGCAAGCTTCGCACGACAGGCGAACCACCTAACCAATCGCGTGCATTGATACGCCGGGCGGGAAAGGCGTATCGGCTGGCACAAAGAAGTCTGGCATCAGATCTTTGCTGGGATCAACCCGGTAGTGATCAAAGGAAGTCACCCCGGACTCTGCCAAAACCACGTCATCGATAAAGAAATTGCCAGTGCAGGTTTTGGCGTCGCGGGTCAGGATCACATGGGCGGCATCGGCCATAATGTCGACCGTGCGGCAATGACGCAGCCCTTCATCCCCAGCCAAGGCAAACTGGATCGCTGCGGTTGCAATGCCCGTGCGTGGCCACAGGCAATTAAAGCCAATGCCGTCGTGCTTGAATTCTTCCGCCATGCCGAGTGCACACATGCTCATGGTATATTTCGCCATCGTATAGGCGACGTGATTGCCAAACCAATTCGGGCTCATATCCAGTGGCGGAGACAGGTTTAGCACATGGGGATTTGCCGCCTTTTTGAGGAAAGGGATACAGGCGCGGCTGACCAGATAAGTCCCCCGTCCATTAACCTGATGCATCAGGTCATAGCGTTTCATTTCGGTCTGCAAGGTGCCAGTCAATTGAATCGCACTAGCGTTATTGATGCAGATATCAATGCCGCCAAATCGAGCTACGGCCTGTTCCACGGCAGCTTGAACGCTCGCCTCCTCCCGCACATCGACCATCAAAGGCAAGGCTTGACCGCCAGCGGCTTCAATTTCAGCGGCGGCGGAATGAATAGTACCCGGCAAATGCTTGTGCGGCTCAGACGTTTTGGCGGCGATGACGACATTGGCCCCGTCGCGTGCAGCCCTGAGGCCAATCGCAAGGCCAATGCCGCGCGACGCACCCGTGATAAAAAGGGTCTTATCTTTTAGACTGCTCATAGTGGCCACTCCCCTGACTTTGATCTGCCATCAGACTTAGCGTCTTGTTGGGTCAGAGCAAGAAGAAAGGCGCAAGCAGGCCAAGTCTTCCTATTTGATTGCGTCGCGCACGCAGCCAGAGGATTCTTGGAAGCTGTGGCGCGCCAAGCAGAATAAATGCTCATAAGGATAGCGACTAGCCGCCAAACATTGGCGCACATTCAATTGCACCCGGTTCATACACATCTTGCCGCCGGTGCGGGAGATCAGCTTCGTCGAGGCTACGTCATCACCCAGCACATGATAGGCCGCTGCAACTAAAAACCTTTTGTCCAAAGGTACTTCTGCGCGCGTATTGCGCATATCTGACGCGGCAAGCGGGCTCAGCTCAACCGCGCTTGTTGAAGCCGCACGATGCGCGGTCAAGACCAGTTGGGGGTCCACTTCTCGTTGCGCCCAAGCTTCTTTTTGCACGCTATAGGCAGCTTCGCCCAATAAGGCGCTGGCCTTATCCATTTTTACCAAGCTATCGGCCATGACGCCGCTGGCAATGGTTGCTGCCTCTTGCGAGGAAGCGACGAGCCCTAAGAAAGCCTCAGGGTCGGTTTTCAAACGCTCCATCACAGCATCGCGCCCCAATAGATTGACGGCTGTCTGCAAACTTGAAGCAAATGGCGCATGGGCAGAAGCCGAAAGCACCGCATAGGAAGCCGCGCCTTCAGAAATGCCAGCTGATGACAGGCGCGCAGTCGACAAAAGCGCACCCTGCACGGCCTCTGGCGTCAGGGTCCGCAACGTCGTTAGCCGATCTGCCTCGCCTACCAGCGCATTGAAGCGCGCAGCCGTGGCGGCCATATCAAAGGCGGGTAACTCAGCAGGTGGCGGTGGCGCGGCAATGGCTTCGACGGGTAACGTCGTTTGCGGAAGTTCAGAAGTAGCGGGCGCAGGCGCAGATTCTGGCGCTGGCGCACTGGCGGGCGGTTCACTGGCTGCAGGGGTCGGCACTTGGGTTCCACTGGCGTCTTGGGACGCAATCCCAGACGCTTGCACCGCTAAAACGGGCACAAAAACAGAGATGGCCAGCGCCGATATACCAATGATCCGCTTCACTTTGTTCACCTCAAGCTCCACCCAACTTTAATTCTAACAGTTAAACCTTCACCCAAATCAAACCTGACACCTCAATTTGAACTTTGTTTCGCAACGCTAGTCCCGCATTCCATTAACCTTGATGGGCGTCAAGGCAAAGCTACAAAAAAACCGGGCGGTGAATGCGCGTGGCGCGGCAAGTAGGTCGGGCGCGGGTCGGGCTGGAGTTGGGGTGATGTGGGTGCCAGTTCAGTCGCCTCTTGGGGCGTTGTGGGCGATGGGGGATGGTTTGGTTTGGGGGAGACGAATAAAAAAGCGCGTATCGATCTGGATGCAGGCCCCTGTCTTCCTCTGATCGACAAAATCAAGCGGCAAGCAATCACCGACAGAGCAAGTACTTATTCCTTAGCGATATCTAGGAGCGTCACGATCGCATACTTTGCAAAGACTATTGGCTGGCCAACATAAATAAGCGCTATTTGATCAGTCGGACTGACCCGGAACCCGTTCCACCGCCTTCGAGGATCAAGTCTCCAATTGAACCGAAGGCCGCTTCAAGTGCGGCACCATCTTCCGCTGTTAAGGAGTATTCGGGCTTAGTCGTACATTGCGCATAAAGCGCTTGCAATGCGCCACCCATATTATAGGTGATCGCATAAATGGTAATCCCTTTGGATTTCATTGCGTTACAGGTCTTCATGAGTTCGGCATCCGCTTGCGCCTCCGTCAATGAGTCGCCTGCTTGACCCGGATGATTTTTGCCATCTGTCATTATGATTGCGATTTTGCCGGGGCTTTTGTCATAATCTAATGGCAGCGTGTTATTTCCCCATTGACCGCGCCATGATGGATCAAGGGCGCGAAAGCCCCACGCCATACCTTCTTGCGTACTTGTGCCATGACCGGCGCATAGATTATCTGCGGCCGATTGCAGGATGCTGCGACTGGCCTCCAGTCCAATGGCGCGCGGGATCGGGCATGTTACAGCATCGCCAGTGAAGAAATTCCATTTCTGGATCGTATGGGGTGTATTGTCCCATTGGGCATCGCCGGTGCGGCGCGCTCCACACAATCGTGGCAAAGTCAGCGAATAATTTGTCTCTTTGCATTTGGTGCTGGACGCTGTGGTTACGGTGGGACTACCTGTAGTCGGGGGTTGATTGACTGCTGGAATCTGTCCGGCATTAAACCAAGCGGCACCATAATTCGTAACGTTCACGCGACCGCTAAATGGGATAATGGACACCCAAAGGTCTGTTTTGGTATTGCTGCTGCCATAGACGGTATCCAGAATTTTTGTTGTGGCGGCTCGCAATGAGGGGATGCTCGAGGTCATTGAACCACTTACATCCACCACGATTGCAATTTCAGCACCCTTAAAGCTGCTTTCGGTACCGCCATCTGTTGCGGCGGAATCTGCATCAATGGCAATTAATTTGACGCCAACGGCAGACAAAAGTCCTGTCTTGTAACTGCCAGTAGCAGTCCCATAAACAATGCCATTCTGAACACGGAAGGATGCTGTACTTGCTGCAAGTCCTGTCGTGTTAGCTTTATAATGGTCGCTTGCCGCTTTGATAGTGACTTGATCGCCATCTACAAGTCTGGTGGCACCAGCCAAAACTGAGCTATCGAGTGCTGCTTGGATATTGGCTTTCGCATCGGCTGCCATGATGCTATCAACACTGCAGCCAATAATGGCGATGAGTGGAATAGCGATCAATGCAAAATTCAACGCAACATTGCCGCTCTGTGCATGTTTCTTTTTCATTTTTCATATACCTAGCGTGCCGAGATTTCGTATTGATTACTAGAAAACATAATCAAATTGAAAAATTGTTACCTTTATAAATTATGTATCTAAGTTGACACCAAAAATAAGATGACTTTGATTGAAAATGATTTTGTTTAACTGACAACGTGTGATCAATATCATGGGCGGATGACCTTGATGTGAGATGCGTCATTACTTTGCAACAACAATGCGTTTCGAACCGTAGGGCGCATTCCGAGGGGAATGCATCAGGTTCATCCAATCCCAAAAATCGTCGACGCGCGAAGCGCGCCCCCTGATACCGTAGATTGAGCGCTCAAACTCGAACGCGGCCTTTGCGAAGGCAGAGCCTGAAGTAAAGGCGTTCTAAGTTCGAAAGCATAACCAAGACCACTGTCGTTGCTATGGTGCATTCCTGTCGGACTGCACCCGACATGTTGGCAAATTTTCGCTTTCAAGCAATCGCCCCACCGCCCCAAAAAGCGGCCTCCAGTGCAAAGTTGCCAAACATTCGTTCCCGAATTACTTTATTCAAGGGCCCTACCCATGATAAATTTTGCTTACAGCATTTACACCTTAAGTAGATTCATTTAAATCTAATCTACTACACTTCCTCATAAATCATTTAACAAGTCTTATTTGATACTTTGGTCTTCTCTCAGAGGGTGACCTAAGTTGTTATCATCGTTTCCCACAGCCACCGCCCAGCCGCACACGATCCTTCCAGCAGAGCTGCGAAAGCAGGCTTGGGCAAGTGTTGGCGTGCCGATTTTTGCGCTTGTGTTGGTCGTTCTGGTGATGGCGCTCAGTCTACTGACTCATTTCGCAAGGGCGGAAGACGAGGCATTCGAAGCTAATTCTCGACAATTGGTTGCGAATGAACTCAGTGGGCAAACCTCGCGTCTCCAAGATCTCACACTGGATTGGAGCGATTGGCAGGAGGCCTATGACAGGATTACTCCGCGTTGGGATGACGCGTGGATAAATGGAACGTTCTTCTCAGAACTCGTGGCCCACGTGTGGATCGTTCGCGATGGCCAAAAGCGTTATTCTTGGGTCATGGAAGGCCTGCCTGCCAATACTGCTGCTATCGATGCCCTTATCAAGAAGAATTACAAGGCGTCTGCGGTGCCCCGGCAGTCGATTGACGTGTTCAAGTCCGGCAACACCCTTTTTATCATGTCAACCTATCCGATTACGCCAGAGTCCGGCAACGGGCCTATTCGCGACAGCCTAGTGATGATTGACGCCTTTGATCAAGCTAAGCTTAAATCAGTCGGCGAGGCCTTGGGCTTAGAAAACCTCCGTATCGCACCAAGCAGTCTAAACAGGGCACAAACTGCGGTTGTGAGTTTAGATGTCAGAGGCGTGACCCTAATTTGGGACCATGAGCGGCCGGGTAGTGCGGAATTTTCGAGGCTTGCTTTTCTGGTGCTAGGTTTGGTGGCTTTAGCAGGGGCTTTTGCGTGGTTTGTCGCCCGCGATCAGGTAAATAAGCAGATTGCTTTGACGTCCGCGCAACAGGCCTCGCTGGAGTCCAGCCGACTAAAGTCACAATTTCTCTTTACGATGAGCCATGAATTGCGAACGCCGCTTAACTCTATCATCGGCTATTCGGAAATGCTTGAGGAAGATCTTGAGAGAGCCCCAGAGATGGCGAGCCCTGAAGATGCGCGCCGAATTCGCTTCGCCGCTGATCACTTGCTAAATTTGATCACCGAGGTGCTTGATCTTTCTGCGATTGAATCGGGCAGATTCAAGTTAAATCCTAGTCTCGTGGAAATTGCCCCCCTAATTCACGATGTCGCTGATGCTGTTCGCCCGATCGGGGCGAAACAGGGCACAGACGTTGTTGTTATTGTGAACGGCGATATCCCAGCCCTTTCAATCGATGGCCTCCGCCTAAAACAATGCTTGTTGAATTTAGCCTCTAATGCCTGCAAGTTCACCCAAAATGGCCAAGTAAACATCAGTGTTGGCCTCGACAACAACAAACCAAATCCGACGCTCACGATTGTTGTTGCAGACACAGGTATTGGGATCACGCCTGAGGATCAGGCGCGACTATTTCAACCCTTTGTTCAAGTCGACAACAGCGCAACGCGCGCTCAAGAAGGCACAGGCCTCGGCCTCGTCATTACTAAGAAACTGGCCCTAGAGATGGGCGGTGATGTAACGCTGAGCAGCACGCCCGGTGTCGGGTCAATTTTCACACTTAGCGTCGCAGCCGCTTTGAATGAGGTGCCGACAGAAACCGTGTGATCGTCGCGCGCTTCCAAGACCGAAGGCCTTGGCGCTCCCGCCCCCCATCTGCACGCCGGGGGTGCCCATGGTGGCGCTGTTTTGCTATGGCCCTGCCATGACTGCCAAGATTTGCGCCCTCTATAAGTTTGCCTATTGCCCGGACTTTGAAGTCCTGCGCGTGGATTTGTTGGCGACGACCAAGCAATTGGGGATTTTGGGCACGCTTTTGATTGCGCCGGAAGGCATCAATGGCACGATTGCGGGCCCGCCTGAAGGGATCGATCAATTCGTGACTTATTTGGAGAATGACCCGATCTTTTCTGGTCGCTTCAAAGACGCTGAAATCAAATATGCGCGAGAGGACAAAAATCCATTTGTGCGCATGAAAGTGCGATTGAAGCGCGAAATCGTCACCTTGCGCGCGCCAAAGGCGGACCCTCGCCAAGTTGTGGGCACCTATGTCGCGCCTTCAGACTGGAATGCTTTGATCGCGGACCCTGAGATTGTGCTCGTCGATACGCGCAATGCCTATGAGACCGAGGAAGGCCTATTCAAAGGCGCCATCGACCCCAAAATTCGCACCTTCACCGCCTTCAAAAAATGGGCTGAGGACAATCTCGACCCCGCGCGCGACAAAAAGGTCGCCATGTATTGCACCGGCGGCATCCGCTGCGAAAAGGCTTCCGCCTACTTGCTCGCGGAAGGGTTTGAGAACGTCTATCACCTCAAAGGGGGTATCTTGGCCTATATGGAGCAAGTGCCCAAGGACGAGAGCCTGTTTGAAGGCGGCTGTTTTGTGTTTGACTCCCGCGGTGTCGTCGGGGCGGAGTGAGGGCGACGTGTCACCCAGCAGGATTAAAGCGGCTTTCGCCACTTAGCCAAGTTGAATGAACGCCTATCGTTCGCAACGTATCGGGCGCGACCTTCAATGGATCGCGTTCAAGCACGACGAGATCAGCAGCCTTACCAACCTCTAGGCTCCCGCACGTTTGATCGAGGTGGCACTGCCAAGCGGCATCGATGGTCACCGCGCGGATCGCCTGCAGTGGCGTGATGCACTCAGCCGGATTCAAAATGCCGCCGCCTTCGTTCATATCTCTCAAGACTGCATTTTCAACGCACCTTAACGGATCGATTGGCGTGACATTGTAATCGGAGTGCAAGGATATCCGCAGCCCTCCGGCAAGGGCTGATCGGCAGGGGTCCAGTCTGTTGGCGCGATCTGGCCCTAACAAGCGGTCTTGGAAAGCCCGACCCCAATAATGCACATGGCCGATCAGAAATGACGGCGAGATGCCCAAGGCCTTCATTCGGGCGATTTGATCGTCGTGAAGAATACTGCAATGCTCAATCCGATGGCGAAGCTTATGGCCACCTTCGCCGCCGGTTCCCCGCTCATATGCGTCGAGCACGACGTCAATGGCGGCATCTCCATTGGCGTGAATGCCAATTGGCCAGCCATCAGAATGGAGGGTTCGCACCAGTGCCTCGATCTCCTTGGGCGCATAATTCAGCGCGCCGCGATTGGTGGAATTCAAATAGGGAGCGCGCTGATAACCTGTCAGGCCTTGATTGGAACCATCCGACCAAGCTTTGATGCCGCTAAAGGAAAAATTGGGTGAATGCAGACCGGGCTTCAATCCCATTTCCTTCCATTTTTCATAATGGGTGGAAACAAGAAGCCCAGCATAACGCACGGGTGCCTCATCCTTCAGCGCTGCTTGAATCAGGGCAATGTCGGCTTCGGCAAATAATCCACCAATTCCGCAATCATGCAGCGCCGTGCAACCTTTAGCTGCTGCGTCATTGAGATCTGCACGCAAGAAACCGACCAATTCTGGGCCAGTTGGCGAGGACATGACACGGATAAAGGGTTGGAACGCCGGGGGTTCTTCCAAACGACCAGTTAAATTGCCATCCGGTCCACGAACAAAGCGCCCTTGCGGCGGATCGGGGGTGTCTTTCGTCACCCCCGCAAGAGCAAAGGCGCGGGTATTGGCATAGGCATTGTGTCCATTGGACTCCAAGATAAAGACCGGCACATCCGGGGAAAGCGTATCGAGGTCCTGTTGCGTCAAAGGTCGACCCGGCATAATCGACGGGTCTAGCATTTTTCCTTGAATCCAGCCCCCCGGAGATGTCTTGGCAACGGCATCGCGAATTTTTTGACGCGCGTCATCCATCGTCGCTGTTGTAAAGGGTCCGATGTCCAACCAAGGGCGTAGCCCTGCGAAATTGGAGTGCATGTGCGGATCAACAAAGCCGGGCAGCACGGTATAATCGCCAAAATCGACCACCTGCGTGCGGGGCCCCTTCAGCCCCAAAATTCTATCGCGCCGACCCCGCGCGAGGATCAAGCCGTCGCGCACGGCGACAGCTTCGACGATGGAATTGCGGGCGTCCATCGTGTGGATGCGCTTGGCAAGAAAAATCTTGTCGGCGTAGCGTTTCCCATCCGCTGCAGCGAAAGCTGTGCCGGGCGTGGCAACGGCGGTGGCTACGAACCCGCCGCCCATGCCGCGTAAGAAATCGCGTCGTCCATGTAGCGTCCGCATGACCGACATGAATTTTTCATCGCACGCATTACACATAGGAACCTCGTTTCTTGGCTATTCTTAAAGATCACAAGCGACCCGTGAGTGTTACATCAACTCTCTTCAGATGTTTGGTGAAATCGGTTTTAAGGGCGGGTCAGCTGGACCTTAGCGAGCATATAAATCGACGCGAGCCGTTCGCCAATTTGTTATGTTATCCGCCTGCCGAAAGAACAGATACACATATCGGATGTCCAGTCTTTTGCCCCCTCGCAGATAATACTCCCGCGTACACTGGCCCCTTTTCACCCGTGACTGAACTCGGATATCTTGCTTTCCGCCGTGCTCAAACTGAACCTGTGCATCATAGAATGCCACATCCGCCACTCGGACACATAGCTTGATGCGGGAGTAACGGTAGCGTCCATATGCCTGAATGATATCCTTATCAGCGCCCTTGCCCGCTTCAGCAAAGCCAAGCCGGACCCAACCTTGGATAACAGACCGCTGATAATAATTGCCAGGGTTCCAGCCTTCCCCGGTCGCCCCGTTCCAAGCCCCACCTGGGTTATAATCGGGACGAGAGCTGCTGCCACCGGGATTGTAGCCGCTGCCGCCGCTGGTGTGGCCCGGGTTATAGCCACCGCTGCCGCTGTTGCCGCCCGGATTATAGCCACCGCTGCCGCCGCCGCTGTTGCCGCCCGGATTATAGCCACCGCTGCCGCCGCCGCTGTTGCCGCCTGGGTTGTAGCCACCGCTGCCGCTGTTGCTGCCGGGATTATAGCCACCGCCGCTGCCACTTGAAATTGAAGGTCGTGAAGTTGACGCTCCTGACGGAGTTGTCGCAGTTGAGGCAGGAGGAGCGGCGGGAGCAGTAGACGCAGGTTTCTCTGCTGGCGGCCGTGACGTAGATTGTGCGAGTGCAGCTCCACTACCTAAAGCCGTCAAACAAAGGACCAATCCGGCCGAAAACGGGCGCGACATCACACGCCCAACTCCATCACGAACCATAGCTTTTCTTCCTCCACACCCAATCTTGCCGCGTCGAAAACTAACCAGTCGGTTAGTTGTGTCAAGAAAATTTTGACATGGTGCGCGCCAGAATATGTTTGTTCTTACGCCCAGCTTTTACAGCCGAGAACCATTTTGAAGCGCAATGAATCGGCTTAAACGACTGTTTAAAATAATAAAAAAGCCAGATAATTGCGCTTGTTTTCCATTGCGCTAAATTGCTTCCCGCCACGTGCAAGGCCTATCCCGATGGAAAATCACCCCCCCAACCAATGGAGTTCAAGGAAGCTAAACATGACGCCAAAGCCCAAAAGACCAACCGACTGGCGAAAGCGATTTGACGCAGCCAAGCCACCCAAAACCATCGTGCTACACACTGATTTCGCAGGCATCAAAACTGGAACGACCATGCATATCGGATCGCCAGGCACCATCGCAAACTATATCTCACGCATCCCGGCAGGCGAGGTTCGTAGCATTGAGCGGATGCGGAATGAGTTGGCCCGCAAGAATGATGCGCAAGCCACCTGTCCCGTCACAACCGCAATTTATCTCAAAGTGGTTGCTGAAGTCGCGCTCACCGATTTGACCGAAGGCAAGGCGTCCACAGAGGTTGTGCCGTTCTGGCGGGTGATTGAGCCTGATAGCAAAATCGCGAAAAAACTTAGCTGTGACAGCCAACTCATTGAGCATTATCGATTATTAGAACAGGCTGATCGTAGCTGAAGAAATGAAGCGCTGCGGGAACCATTTCACTGGTTATGGAGACAAACCGGCAAAGTTGGTGTGCAGCAGAAGCGTTTTAGGTGGCTTAGCCTTATCAAAGCGCATGCGCCAATAATACAAAGCGCTAATTTCACTCTGTCGCTCCTGTACCAGATTGAGCGCCTAAACTATCGCATGAAATTGCATCTACAATTATCCCTTATTTTTATATTTATAAACAGAAACTTGAATGATCTGAAGTCATTTCTAAGAAATCATTTCAATCGGTCAATGGATGGGGTTGGAATGTCTGCCGATCACTGCAGACAGCTTGATCGTTAAACGGAAGTGGGACGATTGAGTCACAGCCAAAAAGACTATTAAAAGTCATGTTTGTATGCATAAATATCTTAAATCAATTTTTTGTGCAGGTCGCTATGCTTGATTTTTTGGTTGGTTTACGCCATAATAATACCATACCCGCCAACAGCGCGCTGTTGGCTCAAAGGCTGCTGTGGCTTTACCGCCCGGCGGCCTTTGCTGTTTCTGGGGTTTGTGCGGTTTCGTCGAGGTTACTTCTTTGAACCGCCGAGTCCGAGTTTATATTGACGGCTTCAATCTCTATTATCGGGGCTTGAAGGGCACAAGTTTCAAATGGCTCAATCCAGTTAAGCTCGCCACGTCGTTGCTACAACCAACTGATATTATCGATAAAGCAAGATACTTTTCAGCTCGGGTTAAGCCCCGCGTCGGCGACCCTCAAGTCGTCGTTCGACAACAAATCTATCTCTCAGCACTTACAACTCTACCAGAGATCGAAATTCATTACGGGCGGTTTCTCGCAAAAACCAAAATGAGACCCACTGTGAATCCGCCGCACCACTATGTTGAAGTCCACGACACAGAGGAAAAGGGTTCGGATGTAAACTTAGCGTCGTACCTCCTTTTTGATGCGTGGCGCGGGCAGATGGAAACTGCCATCGTCATATCTCAAGACACGGACCTTCTGGAGCCGATGCGGCTATTGTCTCAAGAAATTCAGATGCCTGTTGGTCTGATATGGCTAGACACGAGCATGCCAAGCCGGAGGCACCGAAATGCAGTTACCTTCATTCGTCATGCCAGACCTATGCACATGAAGTCAGCACAATTCCCAAACTCTATTTTTGGCAAAAATGGCCAATTGATCAAAAAACCAGACACTTGGTAACGCGATACGACAGGCGAAAAGCCGAAATCAGCCCGAAGGAAAATCACGTCCGACTCGAAAAAACTGGCGGAGGAGGAGGGATTCGAACCCTCGATAGGCTTGCACCTATAACGGTTTTCGAGACCGCCGCATTCGACCACTCTGCCACCCCTCCGGTGCGCCTTGCAAAACGTGCTGCAAGTTGGTCAAGGGCGCGGTGTTTAAGCACCAAACGGCGCTCTGGCAAGACGTGGTTTGCAGGCGGCCCTGCTGGTCTTATGTCCTTCCGGCGTGAGATGCGTGAGTTGACTGGCACGAAGGTCACAAATCTGTGTAAACGGTCGGCCATGCGTGAGCCTGATACCATCCCTTTAGATAAGAAAGACAACCGTCCCATTGCCGCGTTTGATGTGGACGGCACGCTGACGTGGGCCGATTCCTTTGTGTTGTTTTTGCGCTTTGTTGCCGGCCGCTTCGGCTTTGTCGTTAAGATGGTGCAGCTGATGCCTATCTTTTTGGCCTATCGCCTGGGTGGGGTGCCTCGAAGCGCGGTGAAGGAAAAGACGCTTCACGTCTTTCTCGCGGGGATGAGCGCGGAGGCTTATCTGGCGCGGTGCAGGGCTTTTGCGCAGACGATTTATCCCATCATCGCGCGGCCAGACGCCGTAGCACGATTGCGCGCGCATTTGGGGGTGCGCGATCAGGTGGCTTTGGTTTCCGCTTCGTTGCGCGATTATTTAGTTGCGTGGGCAGAGGAGCTTGGCGTTGATCATGTGTTGGCGAGCGAAGTTGAAATCGTCGATGGCCGCCTGACCGGACGCTTGTCAGGCGACAATTGCTGGGGACCTGGCAAACTTGCTGCCATTCAAGCAAATTTCGGTGCCACCCCGCTGGTTGCCGCCTATGGTGACTCGCGCGGAGATAAGGAGATGCTGGCCGCAGCCCAAAATCCGAGCTTTCGTATCTTTGAAGAGGCCCCGCGAAACCGCATCCTTCAACTGTTTTCGCTTTATGCTGGCAACCATATGGAACTTAGGCTGACGAATCGGCTTTAGTGCGCTTGAGTAGCCCTTGGGCAACTCATGGGCGCGGCACCGTTTCGGAGAGAGAACGCATGGAAAGTCATGAAGTCTCAGTCTGGTGCGTGTCTGATGGGCGGGCCGGAATTGAGCGCCAGACCTTGGCCATTGCCCATGCTTTGAGTGAGCGCGTTCCAACCCGGATTAAAGTGCTCCGGCTGCAGCCCAGCGGGTTTCAAGTGTATCTGCCACCTAGCCTATGGCTGATGCCCAAATCTGCCCTTCCCCTCGAACAGGCCCAACGTTTACAAGCCCCATGGCCGGACGTGTGGATTGCCAATGGTCGGCGTTCGATTCCCTATTCTTTGCGGATGAGGCATTGGAGTTTAGGGCAAACGCTTGTGGTGCAAGTGCAAAACCCACGCCTGAACCCAAAGCACTTTGATCTGGTTGCCCCGCCCCAGCATGACCGGGTGCGCGGCCCAAATGTCATCACCACATTGGGTGCTCCGGTGTGGTACACAGAGAAGCAAATCGAAACCAACCTCGCCCTTGTTCCAGAAAGTCGCCATCCCGGCAGGAAGAAGGTGATGGTAATATTGGGCGGCACCTCGAAGCGCCACCAACTTAGCCTCGCACGCGCCCATGCCATCGTCGCAGAACTGCAAAGGCTGGCGCATCAAGACGTTCATCTGATGATTACGACGTCGCGGCGGACACCGAAATCTGCTGAGGACTTGTTTCGCGCCTTTGCCTTTACGTCCGGCGCAGACTTCTTTGCCAATGAGAAGCGAGATGGCCCAAATCCTTATCTCTCTTGGTTGGCGCAAGCCGACGCGGCTTTGGTGACGGAAGATTCCACCAATATGATGACCGATGTCGCGTTTTTCGGCATCCCAATGCATCTTATTAGATTGGAAGGCGGGGATGCCAAATTTGATCGCCTACACACAGCTTTTATCGAACGCGGCGCGGCGCGCTGGTTTAACGGCAGCCTGACACAGTGGACTTACGAGCCCATCCGCGATGCCATGGCGATCGCTGAAGCCATCCAAGCCCGCCTCAACATATTCGCACGCTAAAAGCTGCGCCGGCTTACCAGCGCAACAACCGTACGCCGACCATCGCTCCAATGGCGGCGGCAAGGCCTATGCCCACAACATACCAGACCGTGACAAAGGAGACGGAGTCGACCGAACAGAACATGGCATAGACCATCGCCCCTACCCCGCCTGACAATGCGCCGATGGCAGCGCCAGCTAAGGCCAATCGAGTTGGCGCAGCTTCTCTCATTGCCCATACCAGCAGCAAGGCTGTTGGCAGGCCGCAAAAGGGGATTAAGATGATGCACCAGGGAAAGCCGCCACCCGTAAATGCTGCAAACCGGTGCCCTGGCTCTGTGGCCATCAAGGTAATCAGGCCAATTGCAATCGCAGACAGGATCACCAAACCCAGTGGCGTCGCGAGCCGGCGCATGGTCCCCGTGGCCCCGGCAATCGGCTTGGCTAGGCGCAAAGCTAGCCCCCCGGCAAAGGTTGCAATCAAGGCTGAGAAACCAGCCTTCATGGCCACCATTGGCGCAGCTACGCCAATATCCGGGCGAAAGCCCATGAATAAGCGGGTCAGCACCAGACCTAAAACAAGGCCAACAATCAGGGCTAAGGCTAAGCGTCGATAGAGACGGTCGGGAGTTGCCGTCTCAGGGGTTCGAGCGAGCGCTTCGATCAATTCTTCGGTCTTCATGAAATGTCTCCTGTCACCGACGTGCCGACCAGACGCATGAGGGTCTTGAGGCCGCGATGGATAGATATCTTTATGTCCGAGGCACTCCACCCGGTCTGGGCAGAGGCTTCAGCGATGCTCAATTCCTTCAGTTTCACCAACTCAATCGACGTTCGCTGTTTAGGTGGGAGGTCCCCTAATAGGCGAGCAATATCGCGACTGGGGTCGCCCGCCTCGGTTTCTTCCGCCGATAAGGCATGTTCAAAATCTTCAATTGGAAGATCAAGTCCACGCTTGCCCGTCCGCCGCCACCGATCAATCATCCGATAGCGCGCGATAGCATAGGTCCAAGCCAAGAGTTTTTGGTCGGGATCAAACATCGCCCGCTTGGTATAGATGGCGATCAAAGTCTCCTGCACCAAGTCCTCAGCGTCTTCAGGTCTTGCCCCTTTACTCCGGAAAAAGGCCCGCAGGCGGGGTGCCAATCCATCAAGTAAGCGGCGCGTTGCAACTGGGTCGCCTGCTTGCGCTCCAAGCATCCACGCGTGCAATTGGGTTTCGTCTGGTGTCAAAATGGCCCCTCCAGAAAGCACTACGCGGCCACCTATAGGATGGTTACACCCAAGGCAGCGCGGAGCATTACACGATTGCAGAAGCGAGGCTTGCGCTTTTTCAGATTTCGGCCACCTTGCCTCTATGAGCTTAATGATCCGCCGCGCCGAACAAAGTGATGCCCCTTCGATTGCTGAATTGCAGCAAACGACGTGGCGTGAGACCTATGCCGGGCTGTTGCCAACCCCCGTATTGGACGGCTTGGCACTGCCACGGCTTTATCGAACGTGGCGGGCGGAATTAATCCGCCAAGATGGGGATTTAGATCACGGAATTTTCTTAGCTGAAACCGAAGACGGCAAAGCTTTGGGCTATGCCACTTGTGGGGCAGCAACTGGTCAGGCCACGGATATTCTCGGCGATGGTGAAATCCACCAGCTTTATGTGAAAGCCTCCCACCAAGGTCGCGGACTGGGCAGGGCTCTCATGTTGGCTTGTTCGCGCTGGCTGTTAATGCGCGGTCTATTTAGCGGTGGCCTTTGGGTCGTAAAGGGCAACGAAAAGGCCCGTGCATTCTATGAATCAATCGGCGGGGAAATAGCGGGCGACAAGCGCGATTCCATGCAGGGCTGGCAAATCCCCGTTGTTGGATACACGTGGTCTGACCTTTATGAATTGGCCGGCCTTGAATCTGAAGTGCCGAGCTGGCTTTAAGTTCGAACGAAATCCCCGATTAAATCCACTTACCCAGTCGCGCGATTGAGAAAATAAAGGCCGAAGACGCAACCATCAGGCCTGCGGCCCAGTATGGCCCCATGGGGTCTTCGAAGATGGTCATGTGCTGAAAATTCATGCCAAAGGCCGACGCCAATAATGTCGGCGGTGCAAACAGCAAGGTCACAACCGCCATCGCCTTCAAGGTCTCATTCTGGCGCGCACCAACGAGGCCCAAGGTAGCGTCTAAGAAGAAGGTGAGATCATTGGTCAGCGCTTCGGCCTGACGCTGCAGGGTTTCAATGTCGGTCATTAACAGGTTCAAGCGGTCTTTGGAAACGGACCAAGCCGAACCATGGGCCAAAACAAAGCGCGACAAGCGTGACAAACTTGACAAGGAATCCCGCGACTGGCTGGCCCCCGCCCCCAATTGTCCCAAGCGCTTCAAAATCGTTTCCAAGCGGATTGTACGACGGCTAACCAAGACCCGCAGGTTCAAATCTTCCAATTCTTGTGCGCTAGCACTCAGAAAATCCGCGACCCGCTCAACCAAGCTCTCAATCAGAGCCAACAGCACGTCTGGCCCCGTCTCAACCTCAGCCAGATCAGCCGAAGCGCGCCCTTCATTGGCCTCAAAGGCGCGCAGCGGGCAGGTGCGGACAGTGATCAAAGCGGTTTTGGTCAAAAAGAAGCTGACGATTTCACGCTTATGGGCAATAGAGGGAAGTTTCGTCGGCGTTTGCGCTTCTGCTTCAGGTTTCGCGCGCGCCACGACGGTCCCATGTAAGACCATTAAGTCATTTTCGAGATAGAACCGAGCTGACTCCTCTAAAGCCGCACGCTCGGCCTCAGAAGGGGCATCAATTCCGAAAGCTTCTTCAACCAATTGCTCTTCGTCACGCGATGGATCCAACAGATCGATCCAAATCACGTCCGTCGAGGCAAGGTCTGCAGCTGTGGGTTCGTTAAGGACAATAGGCCCCTTGGCCTGCCGGGATAAAATGCTGAGTGTCATGGCAACATGTTCTAGACCAATTTGCGACAATACCAAATTCTAGGACGGACCATACGTCAAAGGCACGCCAATAAGCCCTGCAAATTAGGCAACGTCGCGCAAGCGTGTGCGCTTTGCCACGGCTCTCTCTAAAGAATCCACCACTTGGTTCGATAGATTGAGGTCTTTGCCTGCCAAATCCAGCAATTGCTTCACGGCATAGCCATGCATCTCAACCATATCGGACTCAAGCTTGCCTTGCGCCGTCGCGAGAGCGGCATATTTCAGCAACGACATGGCTGCGCGCTCTAGCAGTCCATCGCGGATCTTCTGGGCTCGGGCGGCGGTGATTTCACCAATCCGGGTAATGGCCGCGGTCGAGGTTTCTTCAACCTCATCATAGCCAGCAATATCGATCAGGATCTGTGCATCGCCCTGCATCAAGTTACGCTCGACGTCGAACTCGTTCATGACGGCCATCCGATCGGCCTCGCGCCGCTTTAGGCCAGAAAGGATAGGGTCGACCTTACGGCGGCGGCAAGGACCAATATAATTGTCCGACACAATGAATGGGCGCTGCATATTGACCGCAGAATCAATACGTTCTGCGACTGCCAACGTGGTGAAGGGCTTGGCCAAAAACTCGTCCACGCCCGCATCACGCGCCGCCATTAGGCATTTCTTTGTGCCAAAACTGGTGACCATAATGATCGGCATAGAAGGATTGAAGCGCGGATTTTTTGACCGAATTTCTTGGCGAATGCGTTGCGCCAGACCGATCCCCGAAAGGCCCGGCATATTGAAATCGGTGATGACCAAATCAACAGGCTCCGCTTGCAGGGTCGATAAAGCGCGATCCGAGCGATCCGCAGTCGACAAGCGAAACATGCCTAAGCCATTAAGAATACTTGTGAAAATGGTACGAATGTGCGTGTGATCGTCTACGAGCAGAATTCGCTTGTTCGCAAAATCCTGCACTTTTGTTTCAGTCATTTTTCTGACAGACGACATCACACACCCAAATAACTTTGGTTGAGGATTAGAGCCTATTCCATGAATTAAGGTTTAACCATGTGACGAAAACGTACGATTCTCGTCATTTAGGTGCGAAATTCTTCACTGAAACCCAATTCTATTAAGGGGTCATACCCGCCTTCAAAGCAAACCCATAGGCTGCCAATGCCAGTGGCTTCACGCGATCGGCATTATCTTGTGCGTGGGCGCTTGCGGCCGTGCCATCGCGAACACGACCAACGATCCCTTGAATAATCCCAGCTAAACGGAACATATTATAGGCAAAGTACCAATCGATATTCTCAATGCTCTTGCGGCCAGTCCCTTGGCAATAAAGCTCTATATAACGCTCCATCGATGGAATACCCAAGGCTTCTAGGTCAAGCCCGGCAAGGCCTGAGCGCTGGCCAGACGGCATGACCCAATTCATCAAATGATAGGTAAAGTCGCCCAATGGATCACCAAGCGTGGAAAGCTCCCAATCCAGCACCGCCAAAACGCGCGGCTCTGTCGGGTGCAAGATCATATTGTCGAGACGGAAATCGCCATGGACGATACTGGTGGTCTCGCCTTCGGGCACACTGGTCGGAAGCCATTCAATCAAGCGATCCATTTCAGGGATTTTGGTGGTTTCAGAAAGCTGATATTGCTTGGTCCAGCGGCTGATCTGGCGCGCAAAATATGAACCTGCTTTCCCAAAATCTTCCAGCCCAACCGCCTTATAATCGGTGGCATGCAAAGCTGCTAAAGTCGCGATCTTGGCTTCATAAATGGCCGTACGTTGGGCCGGCGTGCTGTCGGGTAAAGAGCCATCCCACAAAATCCGACCGTCCACGGAGTCCATGATGTAAAAGATGGTGCCAATCACACTTTCGTCCATACACAGCCCAAAGGGTTTGGCGACGGGAAAGCCAGTTGGATACAAGGCTGAAATCACCGCGAACTCGCGGTCAACAGCATGGGCAGACGGAAGAAGCTTGCCCGGTGGCTTGCGACGAAGCACGTAATTCTGGGTCGGCGTAATGATCTGATAAGTTGGGTTCGACTGACCGCCCTTGAACTGGCGGATTTCCATCGGCCCAGCAAAGCCTTCGACATTGGCGTCCATCCAAGCATGCAACGCAGGCTCGTCCAGCTGATAGCGCGGGTCCACGGGCTTGGTGCCACTGAAAATATCTGCTTCAGTATCGCTCATGGTGATGGCTCCCTAAATGATCATTATTGTTGTTCTTGTGAACTTTAACCTGCTTGCTGCGCAGGGGAAGGCTTTTTTCCATCCCGACAACACCTAGCCCAACTTAAGGGCTTTAGCCACCACGGTTTAGTTCGCGCCAGCCGATGTCGCGGCGATGGAATCCCATTGGCCAGTCAAGCGCATCGACAACCTGATAGGCAGTATCTACTGCCGCTTGCAAGTTCCGGCCAAGGCCAATGGCGTTAAGGACGCGGCCGCCCGCCGCCCGCAACTTGCCATTTTCATCGCGCCGGGTGCCCGCATGCAGCAACACCCCGCGAGGGATCGCCGATGCGCCAACTTCACCGCGGATCTCAGACCCCGTGATCGGGTCTTCAGGATAGCCTTGAGCCGCCATCACCACTAAGGCAGCCGTCTGATCAGATAGGCGGAATGGGGGCGCTGCATCCAGCCTGCCCTGCGCGCACGCCATCAGGAGGTGGGCCAAATCGCCTTCAAAGCGTGCCATCAAAACTTGGCACTCAGGGTCTCCAAATCGGGCATTATACTCGACCAACTTAGGCCCCGACGGGGTCAACATCAGGCCAGCATAAAGCACACCGCAGAACGGCATGCCTAATTTCTCCATCGCGGCCATGGTCGGCTCGATAAAGCGCGCCATGATATCCTGCACGAATTCTGGCGTTGCATGGCTGGTCGGCGAATAAGCCCCCATGCCACCCGTATTTGGGCCGCGTTCGCCATCAAAGGCGCGCTTATGGTCTTGAGCAGAGCCCAGATAGACTGCCTGTTTCCCGTCACAGAGGGCAAAAAACGACACTTCCTCGCCTGTCATGAATTCTTCGATGACCAAGCGGGCCCCAGCACCGCCGAAACGACCTTCGACCACCTCATGGATCGCTACTTTTGCGGTTTGAAAGTCTGGCGCAATCACCACACCTTTGCCCGCAGCCAAGCCGTCCGCTTTGATAACATAGGGTGCCCTCACCGTCCCCAAATACGCAATAGCCTCATCCGCAGAGTTGAACGTGGCGAAACGGGCTGTCGGGATATTTTTGGCCTCGCAAATTGTTTTGGTAAAGGCCTTGGAACTCTCCAATTGCGCCGCCGCTTTTGTTGGGCCAAAGCAGGCAATATTCTTTTGCGCCAGGGCATCGGCGAGACCCGCAGCAAGGGCTACTTCAGGTCCGACAACGACCAAATCAATCCGCTGCGCCACAGCTAATTGCACCAGCGCTGCAACGTCTTCAGCGCTGACAGGCGAAACTGGGGCAATCGCGGCAATGCCCGGATTGCCGGGGGCGACCAACAGATACGTCACCGACGGGCTGTTATTCAAGGCAAGGGCGAGCGCATGTTCCCGTCCACCAGAGCCAACCAGCAATACACGCATCTTTTCCCCCTGCCTGCTGCTAGACTGCGCTAGGCAGTAAGGTCGATGAGGTCAAGATCACAGCCCATTTCGATACGGCGCGTTTGCAGCATTGGGGACAATTTACTGCGGCTTTTGCCTTTAATCGGTCCTGTTTTATTCGTATGGGGCACGAGGAGGCATAAGCGGCGCGAATTCGCTCATGATACGTGAACGTTTTGGCCCTAAACAGCAATTAGGCAGAACCACCCACCAAAGCGTCCAACGCACTGGATCGATGGGAAACCGAAACGAGGGAACAGCTTGCGTACCAAGGATCTCGGGCCAATTGTGATTTCAGACTTGGGGCATTCGCGTCCCCAATTCTGGACCATTGCGACCGTTGGTACCGTCCATCTGATCCTGTCCGCCGTGTTGTTGACCTCAACTGGCCCGCTCCTTGAACCCGATTTTCTCGACAACGTTGAGATTGTAACGCTGCCTCAAACAGCCAATCCACAGACAGACGCGCCAGAGCCGTCAGAGCTCAACCCAGCGCCAGCGGAACCGATTGCAGAGCCACCTCAACAATTTGCCGAACCACCTGCGACGGCAATTCAGGCACCACCAACACCGGTGGAAGCACCGGCTCCACCGCCGACCATAGCACCGCCGATCCCCTCGCCGCCTGCCCCGACAAAGCAAGCCGCACCGGAAGTGCCCAAGGCCCCGCCCGTGCTGTCTCAAGCCAATAATCCAAAAACAGATGTTGCGCCTGCCACCGTGGAGGAAGTTGCACCTATTCCCTTTAAGCCAATTGCTGCCCCCTTACCCAAGCCAGTTACGCTGCGACCTGCTTCACCAATATTGACACAACCGACACCAGATGCGCTGCAAGTTAAAGGGCAAAGACTAAAGGCCGCCACTGCGCCCGCCGTCCAAGCGACACCGAACCTGCAAGTGCCCGAGGCGGTCGAAGACGAAGAGCCCCCACCGTATCAGCCTAGTCCCTTACCGACATTAGCGCCCGCGGCTACGCCAAATCTGCGCACTTTGCCAAACCGCCCGATCACCGCGACGCCAACGCAAGCCGCCCCGCTGGCTTTACCGAAATCGCAAGTCGCGCTGCCTAAAGTCCAAGTGCCCCAGATTAAGGCGGCTGACCTACGTGTTCCTGAAGAACAAGCGGTTGCGAGCGCCAGTGGGGGTAATGCCGCGGCAGCAGGCGGCACGAGCGGCGGTGGCGCGTCTTCTCAAGCCAGCGCTCAGGCGGGTGGCGGCACATCAGGCGGAGTCACGTCGCTTGGTGGATCCCTTGCAGGTGGTGGCATAGCTCCGACGCCAAGCGGTGCTGGTCAGGCCGGTTCGCAGGCAATTGCTGGCGCTAGTGGTGCCCTGCCACGCAGACCCGGAGGCGCAGGTGTTAAAACTGAATTCCCAACCGGGGTCGGTGGTTCACTTCTTTCCAAGATGGCCCGAACCGGTGAATGCGCGCAGATCAATCGCGATCGCGATGGCAAGTGCCCTGATTGGGATCCGATTGATGGCAGGTCCCCACGGTTAGCCAAACCTATGCCGGTAGCCGTGCCAAAGGATGCAGCGCCCGGTCGTTATCCCCTAGGCAGCAATCCTTTGCCTTTGTGCAAGCCCGGCACACCACAAGCGCAATTTGGGCTGTCCTGCCTGCCGCGCGATGATGGACCGGGCATTCCCAAGCAATAATCCAGCGCTTGTTTTTTATTCCGCAGCAGCGGCATAGTGCGCCATGATGCAAGCTTCTCTGGTATTTTTGGGCGGTGGTCTGGGCGCTGTAGCGCGCTGGGCCTTTGGGTTGGCTGCAGCGCGCTGGCTGGGTACTGCTTGGCCTTGGGGCACTATCGGGGTCAATGTCTTGGGCAGTTTCGTGATGGGTATCGTCATGGCCACGTTGATGCGTGGCGGCGGGATGAGCGCTGGGGCGGAGAATTGGCGGCTGTTTCTCGCCACCGGAATTCTGGGCGGATTTACCACCTTTTCCGCCTTCTCTCTCGAAAGCGCACGCATGATTGAGGCGGGCCAATGGGGCCAGGCTGGCCTATACGGGCTAACCTCAATGGTGGTCTCGATTGCCGCCCTGTTTGCAGGCATGGCACTTGGGCGGCTTAACGGGTAAGAGAGCGCCATGTCATCTCCCATCACCCTCCCCGTTCGCGAGACGGACGGCGAAGTTCGCCTCGACCGTTTCCTGCGCCGCAAGTTCACCACCCTCACGCAAGGGCGGATCGAACAGATGATCCGCAAGGGTCAGATCCGGATTGATGGCGTGCGCGCCAAAAAGGCCGGCGATCGTCTTAGCCCCGGTGCCGAAGTAAGTGCGCCACAGGAAATCGTCATCCCCGAGAAGAAGGACGACGGCGTTGTCCGTGTGCGCCTGAGCCCCGAGGATGAGCGTTGGCTGCGCGATATGGTCATCCATGAGGATGAAGATGTCATTGTCCTCAACAAGCCGCCTGGCATTGCCGTGCAAGGTGGTACGGGCATGACCAAGCATCTCGATAAGATGATGGAGATTTTTGCCATGGATGAGCATGGCAAACCAAAGCTTTGCCACCGCTTGGACAAGGATACCTCGGGTGTCTTGATCTTTGGTCGAAACCCAGCCGCCACAGCGAAATTGTCTAAAGCCTTTGCGGGTCGCAAAACCACCAAGGTCTATTGGGCCATTTGCTTGGGCACGCCCCACCCGCTGTCGGGCGAGGTGCGCGGCTGGATGATTAAGGCAGGCAGCGCCAAGAACCCGGATAATGAGCTGATGCGGCGCGCCGCGCACGGCGAACCCAATGCGGTGTTTGCCATCACCGATTATCATGTCATCTCGAACGCTGGAACCAAAGCGTCTTGGGTCGCGCTAAAGCCTATTACCGGACGCACCCATCAATTGCGCTTTCACATGGCAGAAATGGGCTACGCCATCGCCGGTGACCCGAAATATGTATGTGACCGCGAGCCTATTGGTGGCTTGAGTGAGCAATTGCACCTGCATGCGCGCGCCATCCGCATCCCCCATCCAAAAGGCGGGATTTTGAGCGTTACCGCCGACCTTCCACCCCACATGCTGAAAGCGTTTGATGCGCTAGGCTTCCAGCAGTTTGAAGGCCGCGATCCGTTTGAGCATTTCCGGGTGGATGCTTGACCCTTCGCTTTGCGGTCTTTGATATTGACGGCACCTTGGTCGATAGCCGTGCGATCATAACTGCTTGCATGGATAAAGCGTTTATCGGTGCGGGCCTGCCACCACCTGGCTTTGAAAGAACACGACGAGTGATTGGCCTGTCGTTGGGGCCGGGCTTAGCCTATCTCGCACCGGATGCCGATGACGCCCTTCGTCAGTCTATACTGGAGAGCTATCGCTCTGCCTTTTTTGAGATGCGGCAAGACCCAGCCTTTCAGTCACCCGCCTATGACGGGGCGGATGCACTGCTTCGAACCCTGCTGGCAGACAATTGGGCGCTGGGTATTGCCACGGGCAAGTCCCGCCGTGGGCTTGATGCCATGCTGGAGCAGCACAGCTGGGGCGATCTCTTCCAAGCCCATTTTTGTGCCGATGACGGTCCGGGCAAACCTCACCCGCATATGGTGCTGGAGAATATGCGCGTTGTCGATGCCCGACCAGACCAGACCTTGGTAATTGGCGACAGCGAACATGATATGGCCATGGCCGTTGCCGCTGGTACAACGGCTATTGGCGTATCTTGGGGCTTTGGTACGACCGAAGAAATGCTGGCTGCAGGCGCCGCGCGCGTCACCCACCAGATGGCTGAGCTGGAGCACGCATTAAAAGAGCACGAAACGCGCGCTTAGGTGCGCTTCATCAGGTCACGCAGGGCCTCAACTTCACCCCGCAGCGCTCTCATTTCATGGAGTAAAGCCTCCTCGCGTGCTTGCGCTGTCAACGCTGCGGAGGCAACCACATCCTGAGCTTCATCCTGCATCGCCCCAACCACAACCCCGATAAATAAGTTCAACACCACAAAGGCGCTGAACAGGATGAACGGTAGGAAAAAAAGCATGGCATACGGGTGGTTTTCTAAAACTGGCTTGACGATCTCGCCAGACCAGCCGTCCAAGGTCATGAGTTGGAATAGGGTGTAGAGGCTGCGCCCAAGGTCTCCAAAGGCATCAGGCTCTGTTGCCGCGAACAATTTAGTCGCCATCACGCCGCTGACATAGAAAACCAAAGTCAAAAGAACGATGATGGACCCCATGCCAGGCAAAGCGGACAGCATCGCCCCCACCACACGCTTTAAGCTTGGGATGATTGTAATTAGGCGCAACACACGCAAGACCCGCAACGCCCGCAAGACACTTAACGGTCCTGAAGCTGGCACCAACGCGATCGCAATAATGGCGAAATCAAACAAATTCCAACCAGACTGGAAGAATTTCTGACGATAGGCGATCAGCTTCAACCCCAACTCTACCACAAAAACGGCAAGCAAGGCTTGATCAAGCCGAGTCAGGATGGGTCCCCACGTTGCCATGATAGCGGGTGACGTTTCCAGCCCTAGGATCACTGCATTGATCAAAATGAGCGCAGTAATCACCCACTCGAACGCGCGGGATTCAAGGGTCTTTTGAAGTTTGAGAAGCATTGGGAGGTTCCTTAAGCGCTCGCTTTGGCGTGAACGCTCGGCTGCGGTCAAGGCTTAGCGCGTTCAGGAAATTGTGATCAGGCATGCGCGAAACCCCTCCTCTGTCGCTGCTTGCTGGTCAGTCGATACCAAACACAGTATGGGACCGACCATGACTCCCCCGAATTTGCCCCGCCGCTTTTATAAGACTGTCGATATTGCCCCGGTCGAAACCGGCTTTGCGGTGCGCCTTGATCGGGCAACGCCGAAGACCCCCGCGAAAAAGCCACTAGTCTTGCCAACAAAGGCCGCTGCCGAATTGGTTGCCGCCGAGTGGGATGCGCAGATCGAAACCATCGACCCCTTCGCCATGCCAATCACGCGGCTGGTCAATGTCGCCTTGGACCGGGCGGCAGAGACCCGCGCGGCCATGGTCGGCGAGATCGTCAAATATGCGGCCACAGACCTTGTGTGTTATCGCGCAACAACGCCTGCGAGCTTGGTTGCCGCCCAAGCAGCAGCTTGGGACCCGTTACTTGCGTGGGCAGAGATGCATTTGGGCGTCCAGCTTGTCACCACCATGCAGGCATTGGCGATTGAACAGCCCGTAGAGTCGCTCGCCCGCATTGAAGCCGCGGCCCACGCACTCGATGATTTGCGCCTCACAACGTTGGCCTTTGCGAACGGGATTGCAGGCTCTGCCATCGTCGCACTGGCCCTCATCCACAGGCACATTGACGGCGAAACAGCCTTTCGCGCTATCCGCGTGGAAGAAGACTGGCAGGCCGAACGCTGGGGCCGCGACCCCGACGAAGAAAAAATCGCCAATGCAAGGCGCATTGACCTGATCGCGGCGGAGCAATTGGTTTCGGCGCTCGATTAACCCTCACCCCGTCCCCAAGAACACCTCAGGATCAACTTGATCGAACAGATGCAGCGCCAAACGGGCCGCGAGGCCGCGTGGACTGGATAGTGTGGGGTCAGCGTCCACCAACACACGCGCGTCGCGCTGGGCGATGGCCAACAGGTCTGCGTGGAGGGCCGCGTCGGCCAGCTTAAAGGCCGGGATGCCGGACTGGCGTAGGCCCAACAGGTCGCCACCACCGCGCAACTTGAAATCTTCTTCGGCAATAGCAAAGCCATCTTCGGTCTCGCGCAATTTCGCGATCCGGCGTGCGCCCATCTCGCTCAACGGATTGGCATAAAGCAACAGGCAATGGCCGGGCTTACCGCCCCGCCCTACCCGGCCCCGGAGTTGGTGCAATTGGGCAAGGCCAAACCGTTCGGCGTGTTCGATCACCATGACACTGGCTTCGGGCACATCGACGCCGACTTCGATCACGGTGGTCGCGACCAATATCTTCGCAACCCCGCTGCGAAAATCCTCCATCGCCTCGTCCTTATCCTTGGACGACATCCGGCCATGGATCAGGCGCACACTGTCGCCAAACATCGCCTGCAGGTCCTGAAAACGGTCGCTGGCCGCCGATACGTCTACCTTGTCACTTTCTTCCACCAGCGGGCAGACCCAGAACACGCGGTCGTCTTTCTCAATGGCGCGGCGGGCAGCGTCTGCCACTTCATCCAAACGATCAAGCGACATGGCAATGGTCTTAATCGGCGCGCGCCCCGGGGGCTTTTCGTCCAAGCGGCTGACATCAAGGTCACCATAAACGGCCATGGCAAGTGTGCGCGGAATGGGCGTCGCACTCATGGCCAGCACATGAGGCGCAAAGCCTTTGTCGATTAGCCGCCTCCGGTCAGCGACGCCAAAGCGGTGCTGCTCATCCACGACGACAAGGCCCAATTGCTGAAACACAACGCCTTGTTGAAACAAAGCATGCGTGCCGCACACCGCATGAATGTCGCCATTGGCGAGGCCTTCTAGCACCATGCGCTTATGACTGGCCTTATCCTTGCCGGTCAACACTTCGAGGCGCAAGCCAATCTTGGCCATTAAGGGGGCGAGGCCCGCATAATGCTGGCGCGCGAGGATTTCAGTGGGTGCCATCAAGGCCGACTGCATCTGGGCCTCTGCAGCGCGTGCCATCGACCACGCTGCAACCAAGGTCTTGCCCGCGCCGACATCGCCTTGCAGCAGGCGCAACATCGGGGTGGAGGCCGCCATGTCCGCCCCGATTTCGGCAAAAGCGCGGGTTTGGGCCCCCGTCGGCTGATAGGGGAGCGCGGCTAATAGAGCGTTGGTATAGATACCGGTGCCGTGGATGGCGCGCCCCGGGGTGCGCCGCCGTGCGGCACCCGACAGTTGCAGGGCAATTTGGCGGGCGAAGAGCTCATCATAGGCCAACCTGCGCCGCGCTGGCGTGCTGGGCAGGATCTCATCCTCCCCATCAGGGGCATGGGCGCGAACAAGGGCCGCGCCAAAGCTTTCCCACCCTTCGCGTGCCACAAGGGCTGGATCGGCCCATTCAACAAGCCCCTCGGCCTTATGCGCCGCTGCGCCACAAATCTTCGCCAATGTGCGATGCGACAGACCCGCCACACTGCGATAAATCGGTTCAAACACAACGCCAAGGTCGGGGTCATCCAGATTGAGAATGCGCGACGGATGGATCATCTGCCGCTCGCCATAGCGTTCGCTAATTTCGCCGGACACCACGCGGATCGCCCCTTCGGGCAAGCGCTCAGTCAAGTAGCGTGGGTTGGGCTTGAAGAAGAGAAGCGACAAAAAGCCCGTGTCGTCTGACACTTGAACCTTATAAGGCCGGCCCATGCCACCGGGCTGATGGCGCTCCACCATCACTTCGAGGGTACACAGTCGTCCAAGCTCTGCTTCATGGATTTTTGGGCGATAGCGTCGGTCGACAAGGCCTGTCGGCAAATGAAAAGCCAGATCACGCACCGTCTCGCCGCCAGCTGCTTTGGCCGCCAAAGGCGCAATCTTAGGGCCGACCCCGGGCAGGGTCGTTAAAGGCGCAAAGAGGGCAAATAGGCTTTCAGGACGCATGATGCCCTATGTTTAGCTTAGCTTGGCCCGCCGCGTCACGCGCCACTTTTAGCTTTCATCACCCGGATTAAGCCTTCTTGCGCGACGCTGGCCACCAAACGCCCGTCACGGGTGAAGATTTTTCCGCGGTTCATGCCGCGCCCACGCCCGGCCCACGGACTGTCGGTGCAATAGAGCAACCACTCGTCGGCGCGGAAATCATCGTGAATCCAAACGGCGTGATCAAGGCTTGCCGTCATCAGCTCTCCCCGCATCCAGCTGAGGCCATGCGGGCGTGCACATGTTCCCAGAAGCTGCATGTCGGTCGCATAGGCCAGCACCGCGCGGTGAATCTGCGGGTCATCGCCCATGGGTGCCACGGCGCGGAACCACGAATTCTGCATCGGCGGCAATTTGTCCGCTTTCAACCAAGCCGCAGCATCGAGTGAGCGAAACTCAATCGGGCGTGGGGTCAAAAAGAAGGGGCGAAAACGCTCGGGCACCAGATCAATCGACTTCTGCCGCCATTCGAGCTCTGACGGCAAAGACTCAGGGTCTGGCATGTCCGGCATCTTGTCTTGATGGCTCAGGCCCTGTTCCAGCTTGTGGAAGGAGGCTGCCATATTCAAGATCGGCACGCCTTGCTGCTGGGCGATGACGCGGCGGGTCGAGAAACTGCCGCCATCATAGTCGCGCACAACGCGGTAAACGACGGGGAAATCCTCATTGCCGGGGCGCATGAAATAAGCGTGCAGCGAATGGGGCAAACGATCAGCATCGGTCGACTTAGACGCGGCCATCAAAGCTTGGGCAATCACTTGCCCGCCAAACACCCGCCCCCGGCCGCCGTCTTTGCGTGCGCCGCGATAAAGGTCAGTGTCGAGCGTCTCAACGTCCAACAAAGTGGTTAAGCCATGGATCAATTCGTCGGGGGAGGGATGTTGCTCAGTCATGCTGTTCAGTTAGGACAATTGCGCCCTCGGGGGAAGTTCGCAGGTGCAGGAAAAGAAGGTCGGGCGCGGTAGGGTGCAGTCCAGGGGAGTGCACGATCTCTCGATCTGCGACATCAAGATGGAGCGTTAGCGTGCCAACGCCTATAGATGCGCAGCTAGTGCTGCGCGGTCCTTCACCCCCTACAACGTCTCCCGCCGTAGCGCGCGCCAGCCCTCGAGCTTCTCCACAATCCGCGCCTCGGCGCCATTCTCGGTTGGCTGGTACAAATCCTGTGGTCCCATGCGGTCTGGGAAGCCAGATAGCCCTGAAATGCCGCCCGGGGCGTCTGGATCATAGACATAGCCTTTGCCATAACCTTGTTCTTTCATCAGCGAGGTGGGCGCATTGAGAAACCGCGCGGGTGGGGGTTCGGAGCCTGTTTGGGCGGCTAGGGCCTGTGCCTTCTTAAAGGCGACATAAGCAGCATTGGATTTAGGCGCGCACGCCAGATGCAAGGTCGCTTGCGCCAATGCCAACTCCCCCTCCGGCGAGCCCAAAAACTCAAACGCGTCGCGGGCAGCGATGGTGACGCGCAGCGCCGTCGGGTCCGCCAGACCAATATCCTCGCTCGCCATCCTGACCAATCGGCGGGCAATGAAGAGCGGGTTCTCACCGCCATGCAGCATGCGCGCTAGCCAATAGAGCGCCGCGTCGGGGTCACTGGCGCGGACTGACTTATGCAGGGCCGAGATCAGATTATAATGCTCGTCCTTATTCTTGTCATAGGCCGGGGCGCGACGTTGCAAGAATTGGCTGAGGCCTGCACGGTCAAAGGGCTGGTCAAAAGCGGCTTGAAACACCTCTTCCAACAGAGTCAAGAAATGGCGGCCATCGCCATCGGCAAAGTCCATCAGCGTTTGGCGGGCCTGTGCGTCCAAGGGCGCAGGGCGGCCATAATGGGCCTCAGCACGGGTTAGCAGCGTCTCTAGTCCCTCGTCCTCAAGACGCTTGAGGACAAAGACCCGCGCGCGCGACAAAAGCGCGCCATTGATCTCAAAGCTGGGGTTCTCAGTCGTGGCACCCACCAGCGTAACCGTACCGGCCTCAACATAAGGCAGGAAGCCATCTTGCTGGGCGCGGTTAAAGCGGTGGATTTCATCGACGAACAAGAGGGTCCCGCGCCCAGTGGTACGCAATTGCGCGGCGGCCTCAAACGCTTTGCGCAGATCGGCAACGCCCGAGAACACCGCCGAGATGGAGGTAAACGCCAGATCAGACGCATCGGCTAGCAAGCGCGCAAGGCTCGTTTTGCCCACGCCCGGCGGCCCCCACAAGATCATGCTGGACAGCCGCTTTTGCGCGACCATGCGGCCTATAGCCCCGTCTGGGGCCAAGAGATGATCTTGGCCGACAATGTCGGCAAGGCTGGTTGGGCGCAGCACGTCGGCTAAGGGTCGGTTTAGGTCTGCTTCCAGTCCCGAGGCCGCAAATAAATCGCTCACAAGAATAGGACCGCCGTGATTTGCTGATCCCCGCGTTGGATCGTGACTTTGGCCCGCTGGCCACCGCTGAGACGGTCGGAGAGATCTTGCGAGGATTGGATCGGCTCATCATTGACTTGCAAGATGATATCGCCCGGGCGAAGGCCAGCGCGGGCCCCTTCGCGTGCGCCATCAACCGCGGTGACGATGGCACCACGCGTGAACGGGTCTACCCCCTGCTCTTCTGCAATGGCTGGATTAATTGTCGCCACGCTCACGCCATCAAAGCTGTGCCGCCCCGCCAGCACGCGCGGCGTCTGTGCCTCACCCGGAGGGGCGGAGAGTTTGCCGCGACTGGTGCGAACTTGGCCTTGGCGTTGATAGGTAAACTCAACCGCTTCGCCGGGCTTGCGGGTCGCGGCTTGATATTTCAGGCCAGAATCGTCTGCCACAGGCGCGCCAGCAAAGGCGGTAATCACATCGCCCCTGCGAAGGCCTGCTTCGGCCCCGGCAGAGCCTGGATAGACGTCCGTCACCAAAATGCCGCCGGGACGGCTAAGCCCCAGCGAGCGGGCGACTTCTGCGTCGACGTTTTGGCCTTTGATGCCAGTCCAAGCGCGAATGACTTTACCGTCGGTGATCGCGCCATCGACCACGCGTTTGACCATCTCAGCCGGAATGGCAAAGCCAACACCAGCCGACGTTCCAGAGCGAGAAAAGATCGCCGTATTCACGCCGACCAGATCGCCATTCATATCAACCAAAGCCCCACCCGAATTACCGGGATTGATCGAGGCATCGGTCTGGATAAAGAAGCTATAGTCGGTAATCCCCACGTCTGTGCGGGCAAGGGCGGAAATGATCCCGCCTGTGACGGTCTGGCCCACACCGAACGGATTGCCAATCGCCAGCACTTGATCGCCCACTTGGGCGTTTGAGGTGTCGGCAAAGCGAAGCGCGGTCAAGCGCTCCCCCTTGGTATCGATGCGCAGCACGGCTAGGTCCGTGCGCGGGTCGGTCAGGACAATTTTGGCTGGAAACTCTCGCCTGTCCCCCAATACGACGACCAATTCTGTCGCGCCATCGACCACGTGATTATTGGTGACGATAATCCCATCATCGCGCACCACGACGCCAGAGCCTTGGCTTTGGCTAGCCCGGTCTGGCATGCGGAAAGCGCCGCCGAAGAAATCAACCGCCACCCGGCCGCGCTGGATCGAACGTGCATAGACATTGACCACAGCCGCCGACGAACGCCGCACGATGGGCGCGTAGGAGGAGATGGCGTCAGACTTAGTGGCCGGCACCACACGCGGCTGGGCTGGCGTGCTGGTTAGGGTGGTTGGAACTATAGCGGCCGGTTTTTGGCCCGTGGCAACTTGGGCGATCAGGGGCACACCTGTGACGAGGCCCGCGCCCAACGCAGAAGCGGCGATCAATTTCAACATGCCGACCCGGCCTCCATTGGATGTCTGTTTGTTCATGGCTTCTATGAAGGCACCCTTCCTATGAACCGCAAGTGGCTCAATTGTGACAAATCAGTCAGACAAGGCAAGGGCGACGTAAATGTTACAGTGGCGCATCGCGCCATTGACCAGGCGCGAGATCGCCCAAAGACCACTCGCCAATCTTCATCCGCACGAGCCGGAGCGTCGGGTGGCCAATGGCGGCGGTCATGCGGCGCACCTGCCGATTGCGCCCTTCGCGGATCGACAGGCTGATCCAGCTATCGGGAATGCTCTTGCGCACGCGAATTGGCGGATTACGCGGCCATAGGCCCGGATCGTCGAGGCGGGCAACGTCAGCAGGCCGCGTTGGCCCATCATTCAGCATCACCCCTTTGGCAAGGCCTTCGAGCGCCTCATCTGTCGGGATGCCCTCCACCTGGACGAAATAGGTCTTGGGCAGTTTGAATTGGGGGTCTGCAATGCGTGCCTGCAGCTTGCCATCATCGGTCAAGAGCAACAGGCCCTCACTATCCCGGTCGAGGCGGCCAGCCGGATAGACGTTCGGCACCTCCACAAAATCCGCCAAAGTCCGCCGCCCCTCCCCGCCCGAGAACTGGCAGAGGACGTCATAGGGTTTGTTGAAGAGGATGAGGCGGGGCATGTGAAGGTTATAGGGCGGGTTTGCGGGATGGGTAAAGGAACGGCGTAGCGCGTGCTGCACGATCGTAAGCGCCAAGAAATGGAGCGCGCAGCAAGGGCTGCGCTTGTCAAAGCTTTCGCTAAAGTGCGCAGCTAGTGCTGCGCGGTCCTTAAAGCCCCCACCCCAAAAAACAAAAAAGCCGCCCCAGACAGGGCGGCCTTTTCATTCGATACGCGCGCTAAGCCTTATTCGTCGCCAGCAACTGGGCCGGAGTCTTTGCCCTTGGCGCTGACGTCGCGGTCGACGAATTCGATCACGGCGACGGCTGCATTGTCACCATGGCGAAAGCCCGCTTTCATGATGCGCAGATAGCCACCAGCGCGATCGGCATAGCGTGGGCCGATGACGTCAAACAGCTTCTTGGTTTGGGTCTCGTCGCGCATGCGCGAAGCAACCAAACGACGCGAAGCCAAGTCACCCTTTTTGGCCAAAGTGATCAAACGCTCCAAAACTGGGCGCAATTCCTTTGCCTTTGGCAAGGTGGTCACGATTTGCTCGTGCTTCACCAAGCTGGCAGCCATGTTGGCGAACATGGCAGTGCGGTGTTCATGTGTCCGGTTGAGTTTCCGGTGTCCGTGACCGTGGCGCATTTCTATTTCTCCATCTGGCGACGTCTCGCGACGTTGCGTCTTGATTACATTTGGTCTTCGAACTTCTTAGCGAGTTCGTCGATGTTTTCAGGGGGCCAGTTTGGCGCTTCCATGCCCAAATGGAGACCCATTTGTGCGAGGACTTCCTTGATTTCGTTCAAGGACTTGCGGCCGAAGTTTGGCGTGCGCAACATTTCTGCTTCGGTCTTCTGGATCAGATCCCCGATATAGATGATGTTGTCGTTCTTCAAGCAGTTTGCCGAACGCACCGACAATTCCAATTCTTCCACACGCTTCAACAAAGCTGGGTTGAATGGCAATTCTGGGCGGGTTTCTTCAACCTTTTTGGTCTTGGCTTCTTCGAAGTTGATGAAGACGTCCAATTGGTCCTGAATGATCCGCGCTGCATAAGCAATCGCATCTTCAGGCGTCATCGCGCCATTGGTTTCAACTTCCATGACCAGACGGTCATAGTCGAGCACTTGGCCTTCGCGGGTGTTTTCCACCTTGTAGGCAACACGCTTCACTGGGCTGTAGAGCGCGTCAACCGCGATCAAGCCGATTGGCGCATCTTCAGGGCGGTTTGCGTCCGCAGTCACATAGCCCTTGCCGTTCTCAACAGTGAATTCCATGCGGATTTCAGCGCCGTCATCCAAGGTGCACAGAACTTGCTCTGGGTTCAAGATTTCGATGTCGCTTCCGGCTTGGATTTCGCCAGCGGTCACTTCACCTGGGCCTTGCGCGCGCAAAGTCATGCGCTTTGGGCCGTCTGCATGCATGACCAAAGCCACGCCTTTGATGTTCAATACGATGTCGGTAACGTCTTCACGCACACCAGCAATCGAGGAAAACTCATGGACAACACCATCGATCTGCACCGAGGTAATGGCCGAACCGCGCAGAGACGACAACAGCACGCGGCGAAGCGCGTTGCCCAAAGTCATCCCAAACCCGCGCTCTAATGGTTCTGCAATCAGCTTTGCTTTACGCGCTGGATCGAAACCATGTTCAATGACCGTCTTATCTGGGCGGATCAACAGCTTCCAATTTTTTTCGAGCACCATGTAATCCTCTATATAGTCGGGGGCGAAACTTTGTTCGCCAAGTCAATAGTCAACCGAATGCGGGCCCGCGTGGACCCGCTGATACCGCGCGATTAAACGCGACGGCGCTTCGGTGGACGGCAGCCGTTGTGCGGAATCGGGGTTACATCACGGATCGAGCTGATGATGAAACCAACCGACTGCAAGGCGCGCAGGGCGCTCTCGCGACCAGAACCTGGGCCGGACACATTAACTTCGAGGTTACGGACACCGTGCTCAGCCGCTTTGCGGCCTGCATCTTCTGCAGCTACCTGAGCCGCATAAGGGGTGGATTTACGTGAGCCCTTAAAGCCCATCATGCCAGAGGATGACCACGAAATCGCATTTCCCTGAGGGTCAGCGATGGTGATCATCGTGTTGTTAAAGCTCGAGTTCACATGAGCCACCGCATTTGCGATGTTCTTGCGCTCTTTACGACGGACGCGGGTGGTATCTTTTGCCATTGTGTCGGTTCCAGACGAAAGCCAGCGGGCTCACGCCCGTTGGGGAAAAATAAATTAGCGCTTGACCTGCTTCTTGCCGGCGATCGGCTTAGCAGGACCCTTGCGGGTGCGAGCGTTGGTGTGAGTACGTTGGCCACGAACAGGCAGGCCGCGACGATGGCGAAGGCCACGATAGCAACCAAGATCCATCAAGCGTTTCACGTTCATCGAAACTTCGCGACGCAGGTCGCCTTCGACAACATATTCACGGTCAATGGTTTCGCGGATCTGGAGGACTTCAGCGTCCGTCAATTGGTTCACGCGACGCTCTGCCGCGATTCCCACTTTTTCACAGATCTCTTGGGCTTTGGCAGCGCCAACGCCGTGAATGTATTGCAGCGCGATCAATACGCGCTTGTTCGTCGGTATGTTGACGCCAGCTATCCGGGCCACTTTGTCTCTCCATTCACAGCCCCACCCCCTTGCGGAGGATCTGCGCCGTGCGGTCAATCTATTGTTTTAAGGCCTGTTTTTAAGGAACAAACCAAGAGGTGCGCAAAACGACGCATAACCAACCAGCCGGTCGTCCCGGTCGGTTGGCATACGTCCTTTAACGGAAGAGCGCTTGTTAATGCGATGCCACACGTAAGTCAACGCTTCGCGCTGAAAACATTAGCATTGTCTAGCGCGCATTTCTGGGTGCCAATACCCTTTCTTGCGCTTGGGATAGGCGTTAGCCTTCGGCTGGTCCAAAACTTCGCTTGAACGTCAGAACGATCATACCTCAGTTCCAACTCGATTTCCGACTTCTTTCTAGGCCAAAACTTGACTTATTGACTGTCGTCATTAAACGACACAAAAAGGGGCATCACGTAAAGCTCAACGCGACATTCCAGAGATGGCGGCACATTGGAGTGCGTAACATGACAGAAACCCTTATTAGCTACGATCCCGCTGAAGATATCAACAGTCCTGAGGCAATCGCGATCTTCCTAACCGAGGCCCTAAAGACCCAAGATGCGGCCTATATCGCGCATGCTATTGGCGTAATCGCACGCGCTCAGGGCATGTCCAATCTAGCGCAGGAAACCGGCCTATCTCGCGAACAGCTCTACCGATCCTACAGCAAGCAGGGCAATCCGACGCTGAAATCAACATTAGCCGTCTTGAAATCTTTGGGATTGCAGTTGTCGGTCGAGTCCTCTGGTGGCGAAGAAACGGCCCGTCAGCCTGCTCAATGAGGCTTACAGCCCAGCAAGTGCCGTATCAATGGCGGAAGCAACAGCATCCATGCTGGCCATGCCATCGACTTCACGCAACACGCCCCGGTCGCCGTAGAAAGGCAGAAGCGGTGCGGTCTGGGTATTGTAGGCGGCCAAGCGCTTGACGAAGGTCTCTGGATTATCGTCTGAGCGGCCCTGATCCTCAAAGCGCTTGGTAATGCGCGCCAACAGCTCTTCATCATCGACCACCAAACGGATGACCAAATCAATCCGCTGATCACGCGACGCTAACAGGCCATCTAGGGCTATAGCCTGCGCGGTGGTGCGTGGGAAACCGTCATAGATAAAGCCTGCGACACCGGGGTTGTTGGTGATTTGATCATCAATCAGTTCAATGACGATTTCATCAGAAACGAGCGCGCCTGAATCCATGACGGCGGCAACGCGTTGACCCAATTCAGAGCCCGACGCACGGGCGGCGCGTAGCATGTCACCGGTCGAAAGCTGGACAAAGCCACGCCCCTCGACCAGGCGCTTTGCTTGAGTGCCCTTCCCCGCCCCAGGTGGGCCGAACATGATCAAGTTTATCATCTTAGTTTCCCCCTTTGGGATCGAGCTTAGGCTTTAGGACTTACCGTCCACGCCCTTTTAGCTTCGACCTTTTGATCATGCCCTCATACTGGTGTGCCAGCATGTGAGATTGGATTTGCGCCACCGTATCAATTGTCACCGAGACGACAATGAGCAAAGATGTCCCACCCAAATAAAATTGCATGCCGAATTGCGAACTGACAATTTCAGGAACAAGACACACGACCACCAGGTAAATTGCACCGATCAAGGTCAAGCGGCTCATTACCATATCTAAGTAATCGGCGGTTTTTGCGCCAGGACGAATACCCGGCAAGAAGCCACCTTGCTTACGCAAATTGTCTGCCGTCTCTTCGGTATTGAACACAACCGACGTGTAGAAAAAGCAGAAGAACAAAATCAGCAAGCCAAACAACAGGATAAACAAGGGTTGTCCATGCGCGAGTAGGCCTGCTGTCGTTCTGATGCCTTCTTGCAAAATAACCTGCCAGTCAGGCGCATTTTCCGGTAATTGCCCGCTTGCCAAGAAGCCAGCCATCGTCGCGGGTAGCAACAACAGCGATGAGGCGAAGATCGGTGGGATCACGCCAGCGGTATTGATCTTAAGAGGCAAGAAGGATTGCTCACCCGTGGTCATTTTGTTGCCGACCTGGCGCTTAGGATATTGCACAACGATGCGGCGCTGTGAACGCTCCACAAATACGATCAACACGATGGCAGCGGTCAAAATCACCACGAGGGCGAGAATGGCAAAACCGGAGATCGAGCCTTCTTGCGCCAAGGTCAATGCGCGGAAAATGGCCTTAGGCACTTCGGCCACAATACCGGCAAAAATGATCAAAGAGACACCATTACCGATACCACGGGCGGTAATCTGCTCGCCAATCCACATCAACAACATTGTGCCACCCGTCAAGGTGATGATGGTTGAAGCGATAAACATGGGGCCTGGATCAATCACAACGCCGGGCGAGCTCGCCAAACCATTAGCAATCGTCGCCGATTGCGCGATGGCCAACCCAACGGTCAAATAGCGCGTGTATTGATTGAGTTGCGCGCGCCCAGCTTCACCTTCCTTCTTCATCTGCTCCAATCGACCTGGGAAGGACGAGAGCAATTGGATGATGATGGAAGCCGAAATATAGGGCATTACGTTAAGAGCAAACACCGCCAAGCGTTCCACCGCACCACCGGAGAACATGTTGGCCATGCCCAAAATGCCTTGCTGCGCCTGCGAAAAGGCGCGGCCAAAGGCTTCGATGTCAATGCCGGGGATCGGGATAAAGGTCCCGAGGCGGTAACAGATCAAAGCGACAACGGTGAAAATGATCCGCGCATGCAGATCTTTGGCCTTCGCAAACGAAGCGAAGTTCAAATTACGGGCAAGTTGCTCGGCTGCTGAAGCCATGGAACGTGGTGCCTTCCAAAAATGAAAAGCGCGCCTAAGCGGACATCCGCCTGGCGCGCCAAAAAGAGGTACGCAATCCCCATATCGGGGATTGCGCATCAGACCTCAAGGGCTCAGGCTGCGTGCTTCTCAGCTTTGACCTTGCCGGTTAGGGTGATTGTGCCGCCAGCTGCTTCAATGGCCGCGATTGCAGCCGCTGAAGCGCCAGTCACGATGAGTTCAACTTTACCGCCGATCTCACCCTTGTTCAGGATCCGCACGCCATCGCGAACGCGACGCACCAAACCAGAAGCAACCAAAGCTGCCTCATCGATTGGCTTGCCAGCGTCTAAGCGCCCTGCTGCGATCGCCTTGGCCAGAAGGCCCAAGTTCACCCAAGCATGGTCTTTTGTGCAGCGGGCATTAAAGCCACGCTTTGGCACGCGCATGTGGATTGGCATTTGACCGCCTTCGAAGCCATTGATCGAAACGCCGCGACGCGACTTTTGACCTTTGACACCGCGACCGGAAGTCTTGCCTTTACCCGAACCAACACCGCGACCAACCCGCATGCGGGCCTTGGTTGCGCCTTCGTTATCGGACAGTTCATTCAGTTTCATGGTGTTCCTAAAGCACGCTTACGCGCGCTCCTCCACGACTTGAACCAAATGCGCAACCTTGGCGATCATCCCGCGGACAGCAGGCGTATCTTCAAGTTCACGAACCTTGTTCATTTTGTTCAGGCCAAGCCCAACCAGCGTTTCCCGCTGGTCGAAGCGACGACGAATGGGCGAACCCGTTTGTTTAACAACAACAACAGCCACGATTAGCCCTCCGAGCCTTCGACGCCGCTGGCACCGTCTTTACGACGAACCAGAACGTCAGCGACCTTCAAGTTGCGCTTGTTTGCGACTTGACGGGGCGAAATTTGCTCGCCCAAAGCGTCAAATGTTGCGCGCACCATGTTGTAAGGATTGGACGAACCCAAGGACTTGGAAACCACGTCCTTAATGCCCAACACTTCAAACACAGCCCGCATTGGACCACCAGCGATCAAGCCGGTCCCTGGAGGGGCCGAGCGGACGATCACTTTACCCGCACCCCAACGCCCAGCGGCATTGTGATGCAAGGTGCGGCCTTCGCGCAGCGGGATACGCTGCATGCGGCGCTTAGCTTCTTCGGTTGCCTTACGGATTGCTTCAGGAACTTCGCGGGCTTTGCCCTTGCCGAACCCTGCACGACCCTTTTCGTCACCGACGACGACCAGAGCGGCAAAACCAAAGTTCTTACCACCCTTCACAACCTTCGCGACGCGGTTAATCGCGACGAGACGGTCTACGAATTCGCTATCGCGCTCTTCGTTCTTTTGTTCACGTTCCGGCCTGCGAGCCATCAGATCTACTCCTTAGAACTCAAGGCCGGCTTCACGCGCGGCGTCGGCGAGCGCTTTGACGCGCCCATGATACAAATAACCACCACGGTCGAAAACCACTTGCTTTACGCCCTTTTCAATGGCGCGCTCAGCCAGCAATTTTCCAACGGCGACCGCGTCGTCCAGCTTTTGACCTTCAGCGGCACGCAAATCGGCCTCCAAGGACGAAGCCGAAACCAGCGTAACACCCTTGGCGTCGTCGATGATTTGTGCGGAAATGTTTTTGGACGAGCGATGAACCGAAAGCCGCAAACGGCCGTTGGCCAAAGCCCGAAGACGGGAGCGCGTACGAATGGTGCGCTTGGTCTTTAATGCTAATGAAGATGGCATTATTTCTTCTTGCCTTCCTTGCGACGGACGGTTTCGCCAGCATAACGAACGCCTTTGCCCTTATAGGGCTCAGGTGGACGATACTTGCGAATTTCCGAGCAAATTTGACCCAGCTCTTGCTTGTCTTTGCCGGTGATTTTGATTTCGGTTGGCTTTGGCACCGCAAAGGTCACACCAGTTGGTGCTTTGTAGACGATTGGGTGTGAATAGCCGAGCGACAATTCAAGATCTTTGCCCGCCAACGCAGCACGATAGCCGACGCCGACGAGTTCGAGCGTGCGCTCAAAGCCCTTGGTGACGCCTTCAACCATGTTTGCGATCATCGAGCGCGACATGCCCCACAAGGAGCGAGCCAGTTTCGAGTCATTCTTAGGGGTTACCACGATGACGCCGCCTTCAATAGTAACCGAGACTTGCTCGTGCACCTTGAAGGACAATTCGCCTTGTGGGCCTTTTGCTTTCACGATGTCGCCGTCAATCGTGACGGTGGCACCACCCAGAGCGACAGGTTGTTTGCCGATACGTGACATTCTCGGCTCCCTTAGTAGACGTGCGCGAGGATCTCGCCGCCGACGTTATTAGCCCGAGCAGCCGCATCCGACATCACGCCCTTAGGCGTGGAGAGAATGGCGATACCCAGACCGTTACGCACGAGCGGAAGGTCCTTCACAGAGGAATAAACACGACGGCCAGGCTTCGAAATGCGCTTGATCGTATCGATCACGGGCGCACCGTCGAAATACTTAAGTTGGATTTCCAACTCAATCTTGCCGTTGATTTCGATATCCCCATAACCACGGATGTAACCTTCGCCGACGAGAACATCGAGGACGCGGGCACGCAATGTGGATTTTGGGGTGGTGACAGTCGAACGGTTCCGCATTTGAGCATTGCGGATCCGAGTGAGCATGTCGCCGACGGGATCGTTCACTTGCATGACAACCCTCCCTTACCAGCTAGCTTTTGTCATGCCGGGGATCATGCCAGCGGACGCGAGGTCACGCAGCGCAATCCGCGACATGCGGAGCTTACGATAGAATGCGCGGGGACGACCTGTCACCTCGCAGCGATTGCGAACACGGTTTTCGGCCGAGTTGCGCGGAAGCTCCGCCAGCTTCAAACGAGCCGCAAAGCGATCTTCCAGTGGCAGATTTTCATCGGTCGCGATTGCCTTCAGGCGCGCGCGCTTAGCCGAGAATTTCTTCACCAGAGCCTTGCGGTGGTCATTGCGGTTGATAGCACTTTTCTTCGCCATGATATCAGTTCCGGAATGGGAAGTTAAACTCAGAAAGAAGGGCTTTCGCTTCTTCATTCGTGCGAGCCGTCGTACAGACGATGATGTCCATGCCCCAGATCTGGTCGACCTGATCATAGTTGATTTCAGGGAACACGAGGTGCTCCTTGAGGCCCATGGCGTAATTCCCACGGCCGTCAAACGACTTGCCGTTGAGACCGCGGAAATCCTTCACGCGCGGCAGCGCGATGGTGATCAGGCGGTCGAGGAATTCGTACATGCGTTCGGCGCGCAAGGTAACTTTTGCGCCAACTGCCATGCCTTCACGCAGCTTGAAACCAGCGATCGACTTACGGGCTTTGGTGGTGACTGGCTTTTGACCAGCAATCGCACTCAAAGCAGCCAAAGCCGACTGCATCTTCTTGCTGTCTGCAACGGATTCACCAACACCCATGTTGATCACGATCTTATCGAGACGTGGAATCTGCATGGAATTGGTATAGCTGAATTTCTCTTGCATCGCGGCGCGGATGCGCTCGTTATACTCGGTCTTCAGACGGGCTTGATAAGTTTGGGTCTCAGACATCGCCGATCACCTCCCCAGAACGCTTGGCAACACGGACTTTACGGCCGTCATCCAAGGTTTTGAAACCGACCCGGGTTGGCTTGCCATCCGTGGGGTCCATGTAAGCAACGTTGCTGATTTGAAGCGGAGCTTCAAACGAACGAATGCCAGCTTCTTGGGCTTGGGTCTGCTTCTGGTGCTTTTTGACCATGTTCACGCCTTGGACAACCAAACGGTTTTCCTTGGGGAGAACTTTGACCACTTCACCAGTCTTGCCCTTATCCTTGCCCGTCAGGACAACGACCTTGTCACCCTTTTTAAGTTTCGCAGCCATCCTAGAGTACCTCCGGAGCCAACGAAATGATCTTCATGTGGTTCTTAGCGCGGAGTTCGCGCGGAACCGGTCCAAAGATCCGGGTGCCAATAGGCTCATGCGAGTTATTCACGAGTACAGCCGCACTCCGGTCGAACCGGATGGTGGAGCCGTCTTTACGCTTGATGTCCTTTGCGACGCGAACGACAACGGCCTTACGGACGTCACCCTTCTTCACGCGGCCACGTGGAATTGCCTCTTTGATGGAGACAACAATCACGTCGCCGACGGACGCATAACGACGCTTCGAACCGCCAAGTACTTTAATGCACATGACGCGACGAGCCCCGGAATTGTCCGCGACATCCAGATTTGTTTGCATCTGAATCATATTCGATCCTCTTCTATTAGCCCGTATCGGACAGCACTAGCTGCCGACGCGACCAATCACTTCCCACCGCTTCAGTTTGGACTTAGGCGGGCATTCCTGGATCTGCACGACCTCACCCGTTTTGTACGCATTTGCGTCATCATGGGCATGGTAGCGCTTCGAGCGGCGCACCGTCTTTTTAAGGACCGGGTGAAGAAAGGTCCGTTCAACCTTCACGACGATGGACTTATCGCCTTTGTCGCTCACCACGACGCCCTGCATCATACGCTTTGGCATCGATTACTCCTTAAACAGCCGTTGCTGTGGTCTTCTCGCGCATCATCGTCTTGACGAGCGCGATGTCCTTGCGGACCTGGTTGATGCGATGGGTCTTTTCAAGTTGACCTGTCGCACGTTGGAAACGCAAGTTGAATTGCTCCTTTTTCAGCTTGAGCAGCTCTTCTTGCAATTGGTCGGGCGTCAAAGCCCGCGCGTTAGCGGCTTTCATAGTGGACGCTCCCTTACGCCAGACCGAAGTCGGCACGTGAAATGATCTTGCACGCGATTGGCAGCTTGGCAGCGCCTAAGCGCAACGCTTCTTCTGCAATCTCTTGCGCAACACCGTCGATTTCGAACATGATCCGACCAGGCTTAACCCGTGCGGCCCAAAATTCTGGTGAACCCTTGCCCTTACCCATCCGAACTTCGTTTGGCTTCTTGGACACAGGCACGTCTGGATAAATGCGGATCCAGACTTTTCCTTGACGCTTCATTTGACGCGTGATGGCACGACGGCAAGCTTCGATCTGACGCGCGGTGACGCGCTCAGGTGCCAAAGCCTTCAAGCCATACATGCCGAACGACAGGGTAGCCCCGCCGGTCGCAGCACCATGGATGCGGCCTTTGAACTGCTTGCGGAAGCGGGTACGTTTAGGTGACAACATGTTTCAGTTCCTCCCTTACGCGCCAGCTTGAGCCGCGTCGCCACGACCACGGCCACGGCCACGGTTGTCACGATCGTTGCGATCATTGCGTGGACGACGATCTTCACGATCATTGTCGCGGCGGGGACGTGCGTCACCCACTTCAGCTGCACGCTTGTCTTGAGCCATTGGGTCGCGCTCAAAGATTTCGCCTTTGAAGACCCAACATTTGATGCCGATGATGCCATAAGCTGTGGTGGCTTCTGCGACGCCATAATCCACATCAGCCCGCAAGGTGTGCAAAGGCACGCGGCCTTCACGATACCATTCGGTCCGCGCGATTTCAGCACCACCCAAACGACCAGCAACCGTGATACGGATCCCGCCAGCGCCCATGCGCATGGAAGATTGCATCGCGCGCTTCATCGCACGGCGGAAAGCCACGCGACGTTCGAGCTGTTGGGCAACGCTTTCGGCAACCAAGGTTGCATCCAGCTCTGGCTTGCGGATTTCGACCAAGTTCAAGAACACTTCCGCGTCCTTAACGATCCCGGTCAAATCCTTGCGAAGCTTTTGAATGTCTTCGCCTTTTTTACCGATAACAATGCCAGGACGCGCTGTATAAACCGTCACGCGGCACTTCTTGTGTGGGCGCTCGATCACGATGCGCGACACACCAGCTTGCTTCAGCTTCTTTTTCAAGAAAGCGCGAACCGCGATGTCTTCGTGAAGAAGCTTCGCATATTCGCCTGTGTTCGCATACCAGCGGCTGTCCCACGTCCGGTTGATGCCCAGACGCATGCTGATTGGATTGACCTTCTGACCCATCAGGCCGCTCCTTCCATCTCACGCACAACGATGGTGATGTGCGAGAAGGGCTTTTCAATACGAGCGCCGCGACCGCGAGCCCGGGTGTTCATACGCTTCATAACCAGACCTTTGCCGACAAAGGCTTGGGCAACGACCAAAGCATCGATATCGAGGCCATGGTTGTTTTCGGCGTTTGCGATGGCCGATTGCAGGCACTTGCGAACGTCGATGGCAATGCGCTTTGGCGAAAACTGAAGTTCTGCCAAGGCCTTGTCCACTTTCAAGCCACGAATGCTTTGCGCGACGAGGTTCAACTTTTGACCGCTGGTCCGCAGGTTGCGGGCTTGGGCCAAAGCTTCCTTGTCAGACAAGGCGCGAGGGGTTTTTGCTTTTGACATGCGCCTACCTCCGCTTCGACTTCTTGTCCGCGCCGTGACCGAAATAGGTACGGGTTGGAGCAAATTCGCCGAACTTATGGCCAACCATTTCTTCCGAGACGTTCACGGGCACAAATTTGTGACCATTGTGAACCTGGAAGGTCAGGCCAATAAACTGAGGCATGATGGTGGAGCGACGCGACCAAGTTTTGATCGCTTCACGACGAGGAGATTCCGTCGCCTTCTCCGCCTTGGCGAGGAGGTAACCGTCCACAAACGGACCTTTCCATACCGAACGAGGCATAGTCTTAAGCCTTCTTTTCGTGACGACGACGGATAATCAACCGGTCAGTCGTCGTGTTGCTGCGGGTTTTAGGACCGCGGGTTTTCTTACCCCAAGGGGTTACGGGGTGGCGACCGCCAGAGGTACGGCCTTCGCCGCCGCCATGCGGGTGGTCAACCGGGTTCATGGCAACACCACGAACCGAAGGACGAATGCCCAACCAACGCGAACGACCGGCCTTACCCGAGTTTTCGTTCATATTGTCTGGGTTGGAAACTGCACCAATGGTGGCGATGCAATTATCTGGAACCATGCGCAACTCGCCCGAAGACAAGCGGATCTGAGCATATCCGGTGTCGCGACCAACCAATTGGACGTAGCAACCAGCCGAACGTGCGATCTGAGCGCCCTTCAATGGCTTCATTTCAACGTTGTGAATGATCGTGCCCACTGGGATCGACTTCAACAACATGGCGTTGCCGGGTTTCACGTCGACCTTTTCGCCGGCGACAATGCTGTCACCAACGGCGAGGCGCTGAGGAGCCACGATATAGGACAGCTCACCATCTTCGTACTTGATTAGTGCGATGAAGGCGGTGCGGTTTGGATCATATTCCAAACGCTCAACCGTTGCTGGCATATCCCACTTACGACGCTTGAAGTCGATGATGCGATAGGTGCGCTTGTGACCACCGCCCGAACGGAACGAAGTCACGCGGCCGGTGTTGTTGCGACCACCCGTTTTGGTCAAGCCTTCGGTCAACGCTTTAACCGGCTTGCCCTTGTACAAGGACTTACGGTCAACGATCACCAGCTGGCGACGACCTTCAGAGGTCGGCTTGAATGTCTTGAGTGCCATTCCTTAGAGCCCCGTCGTCACATCAATCGTCTCGCCTTCGACCAGCGTGATGATTGCTTTCTTGAAGTCGTTCCGCTTGCCCATCACGCCCTTGAAGCGCTTGGTCTTGCCTTGAACGCGAATGGTGTTGACGGCTTTCACCTTCACCTTAAAGAGCGCTTCAACAGCTTCTTTAATGGCAGGCTTGGTTGCCGTCAGCGGCACCTGGAAGATCACTTGGTTCACTTCGGAGAGCAAAGTGCCCTTTTCTGTGATCCAAGGGGCCAGGATGGTATCGTAGTGGCGTTCGGAAAGTGCCATTATGCAGCCTCCCCTTTGCTTGCAAAGCGTGCCGAGATGGCTTCGATCGCTTCACGCGACAAAACCAGCTTGTGGCGACGCAGGACGTCATAAACATTGAGGCCAGCAGCTGGCAGAACATCCACATTGGGAACGTTGCGCGCTGCGAGTTGGAAGTTGGTGTCGACTTGTGCGCCGCCAATGACCAAAGCATTGGTCAGGCCGAGCTTGCCGAAGTTTTCCAACAACACCTTCGTCTTTGGTGCATCCAAAGCCGCTTGATCCAAAATGATCAGCGAACCTTCAGCAGCCTTAGCCGAGAGAGCCATTTTCATCCCCAAAGCGCGAACTTTTTTGTTCAAGCTATGTGCATGCGAACGTGGGTGTGGGCCGTGCGCCACGCCACCGCCCCGGAAGATCGGCGCGTTGCGGGAACCGTGACGTGCGCCGCCAGAACCCTTTTGCTTGCCGAACTTGGAGTGCGTGCGCGAAACATCGCCACGATTTTGGGTGTCATGCGTACCAGCGCGGCGCTTGGCCAACTGATAGCGCACCACACGGTGCAAGATGTCGGCACGGGGTGCCACACCGAAAATGGCGTCGTCCAGCTCTACCGAGCCAGCCTTGCTGCCATCTAATTTCAGGACGTCGAGTTTCATTATTCGGCTCCCTCTTGAGTTTCGACAGGAGCCGCAACTTCGACTTCAGCTTGAACGATCTTCAGATCGCCCGGCTTACGGAAAGCGGCTGGCTTTGGCAGGTCAGCAGGAGCTGCTGACTTCACCGCATCACGGATTTCAACCCAAGAGCCTTCAGCACCTGGAACGGCACCACGGATCAGGATCAAGCCACGCTCTACATCGGTACGAACGATGACGAGGTTTTGGGTGGTGACGCGCTCAACACCATAGTGTCCAGCCATCTTCTTGCCCTTGAAAACCTTACCTGGGTCTTGGCGTTGGCCGGTCGAACCATGCGAACGGTGCGACAGAGACACACCGTGCGTTGCGCGCAAACCACCGAAGTTCCAGCGCTTCATGGCACCGGTGAAGCCACGACCGATGGTGATGCCGGAGACATCGACCTTTTGGCCTGGCAAGAAGTGGTCAGCGGTCAATTCCATACCAACGTCGACCAGATTGTCGGAGCTGACGCGGAATTCGCGCAGTTTCGCCTTTGGCTCAACGCTGGCCTTGGCATAATGCCCACGCATGGGCTGAGTGACGTTCTTTGCCTTACGGGCACCAGCGCCCACTTGCAAAGCGGTGTAACCGTCTTTGTCGTCGGTCTTTTGGGCCACCACTTGGCAGCCTTCGAGAGCCAGGACAGTGACAGGCACGTGCGCGCCATCGGCAGCAAACACGCGGGTCATGCCCATTTTCTTTGCGATCAATCCTGTACGCATAGCCGGCGCCCTTACAGACTAATTTGGACGTCAACACCGGCAGCGAGGTCGAGCTTCATCAGCGCGTCCACGGTTTGTGGTGTTGGGTCTACGATGTCGAGCACGCGCTTGTGCGTGCGGATTTCAAACTGCTCGCGCGACTTCTTATCGACGTGTGGCGAGCGGTTTACGGTGAAACGTTCAATGCGCGTTGGCAAAGGCACAGGGCCTCGTACCATTGCGCCAGTGCGCTTTGCCGTGGAGACAATCTCCTTGGCGGACTGATCCAGCGCCCGGTGGTCGAAGGCTTTAAGCCTGATCCGGATGGTCTGTTGAGCCATATTTACCCTCGCGAAGCGGTCATCCAAACGATAGGACCGCATGTCAAACATCGAACGAAGCCCGCTACGACGCCATTTTGACCGGCGACGCATCAGGCTGCGCAAACTTAATTTTAGCTGGAAAGGCCATCTGACGGGGTCGAAGAAGCAAAGACGCGTATGACCGCGCCATCAGAGGCGACATACCCTTTTCGGCGGTATGAACCCTGCGCTTTTATCGTCCCGCGTCTGGAAAACCCAAGGTTCTCCACAGCCGGTCCAAGCAAGAGCGGCGTTACTAGCTATGTGAGTCTGTTTTGTAAAGGGTATCTATCAGGCTGGGCGCAGTGGGGGGTGTCCCCTGACTGCACGCAAAACTAGCTGGCCTTAAGCGTCTCTACAAGTAATTGGACGCTTGAGCGCTTATTGTATTTGCTCTCGAGCAAATACGCGAGGTCAAGCAGGCGCGAACTGGAAATATTCTCAATGCCCGAGGGGCTTATCGCTGCAAGTGCGTTTGGGATTGGTTGACGTTTGACGCCACCGGAGGCGACCATGTTCAATTTGCCGTCATAGACAACAATTGTCAGTCGCCGATCCGAATCATTCCCAACGGCAGCAAGTCCAATGTCGGAAAAACTTTGTTTTGATTTGGCCCGAATGCCACCAATCTTGACAGTCTGATCGCCAACGGGTGCAATGAAAGCAGTCCCGCCATCTGTCAGTGCCCACTCCAGGGTCCCGTCACGAGTTTTTTCGACCAAGAGGGAATAAAGGGCGGATACATTCTCATCCATGATCATGTGTTCCCAATTCAAGCTCACCGTGAATATCAGAAATAGTGTTTCCAATTGACTGAATCAAGCGCTTTCGGGCATCCATAGCTTCGTCTTCATTTCCAACTTGGCTATCGGCCAGATCATCCAAATTGATGGTGGCATTCCGCAGCCGTTCCTGAATATCTGGATAGTTTCCAGCGGCGGCATTCGCGCAATTTGAAAGCTCTCGCCTCAGCTCAATTTGCATGGGCTCAAACTTTTCCTCCTGCAGATTTACCGGACTTTGCCACATGGCGTTCGATGTCGAAAGGAGTTGAGTCAATTTGGTCAAAAGCTTTGCCTTCCGGTCTTCTCTGCGCACAGAGTCTCTGGCAGCTTGGGCGGCCGTATCAGCACTCTGCGCAGCCTGCTTGGCGAGTCCGGCTTCTTTCAGCGACAAATACGAGACCCAAATGCCGATTACAGATAACCCTAGGCCCATCAAGCCAATTAGAGTATCAGAGGTAAGCGTCCATGTCATGATTACCTTATATCGCGATTTCTCCGATGGGCAACCTATTGGCGCGCATTCATAGCGCACATGCCGTCTTAATCTTATCTAAAAAATTAACTCAAAGGGCCGATGGGCATGCACACAACAAAAATCCGAAAAGTCGGCGGCTTTGTGATGCCGGCGATTCCATCTAGGATTATGGATGATCTGCCCCTTCAAGCGGGTTCAAGTGTTGAAGTCACGATGGATGGCACTGAACTAAAGGTCGAAGCCACTTCACCGGTCCGGTATAGCTTGAACGATCTTTTGGCCCAATCCGACTATAAGGATGGAGCTTCACAAGAAGAGCGTGACTGGCTGGATGCGCCATCGGTAGCCGGAGAGCTCCTGTGAACATAGGCAACATCTATTTAGACAAGTTGGATCCAGCTTTGGGTCGCGAACAACGGCTCGCAACAATCCTTACCTAACCCACTACACCGCCCCCTTGAGGTTCGCGGCCGCATTAGGCTAAGCAGCGGGCATGACCGATGAAACCAGCCCCACCGCCCTGCCCGACCGCTTAAGCGTCAATCCTCGCAGCCCTTATTATAATGAAGAAGTCCTCGCCCAAGGCGTTGGCATTCGCTTCAAGGGTGAGGAAAAGACCAATGTTGAGGAATATTGTATTTCCGAAGGCTGGGTGCGCTTGGCTTTGGGCAATAAGGTGGACCGCAAGGGCAATCCATTGACGATCCTACAAAAGGGCCCGGTTGAGGCTTGGATCAAAGGCGCTGAAACAAACTAACCGGTCCTGCCGGCATCGTAACTTCGGCAAAGCGCTCATAGCCCAATTTATTGGCGACGCGGATTGAACCTGCATGCACCGATTCAATCATGCACACGGTGCGCGCGCGGCCATAGCTGGCTTCATGCCAATCGAGGATCGCTTGGGTCGCCTCGGTTGCAAGGCCCCTGCCCGCCATGGCTGGCGTGATCACCCAGCCGGCTTCTGGCGTGCCATCAAACTCTGGGTGCATCCCGCGCTTATGATCGGCGAGGCCAACGTCGCCAATATAGAGCCCGCTTTCCCGGTCACAAACGGCCCAATAGCCATAGCCTAGCGCTGGCCAATGGCCCAAATAACGCAACAGCCGGAACCAAGCTTCTTGCGCGGTTGAGGCGCGCCCGCCGATATGTTTGATTACCTCGGGGTCGGCCCACATGGCGGCAAGGCGGGCATAGTCTTCAATTGTGTGGCTACGAAGGCTGAGATTTGGGGTCGTCAGGATTGGGGCGCTTGTGATCATGACCGGACCCTAATTCATGCCGCCTTGTCTGCAAACCCTGCGACGCCCAAGAATGCACGACGGCATCACTGCCCCTTTGCTTGCTTTACCGCAGCATTGACGGCAGCTTGGGACGGGACGGGCGCACAGCCGCCAAGGCCTTCGGCCTCGCAGATCTCTTGCGGCGAGCGGACACGCGACGGCGGCGTTCCAAAGCGCACACAAGCGCCCATGCCGGTCATCTTCACTTTTTGCCCATCCTCCAGACAGGGTGGAGGAATATCGCGCCAGCGTAATTCGTTGCGCGAAAACCCTTCCGCATTCTCAGGTCGATATTTCGGCCCGCGCGCAAGTTGCAAGAGGCGCTTAAGCTCCGCGTTTGGCGGGCAGTCGGGCGGGCGGTCCTTGATGTCGATCTGGGCGCAAGCTTGCGCCTTGATGACGGCCTGGCTTTGCGTGGTGAGGGTTGGAACACCTGCGCTGGAGCTGGGTTGGCTGAGTCCGGAGGCAATTCCGACCGGTGCCCCCGCTGGCACTCTATCACCTGAATCGGAAGGGCTTGGTCCAGACCGCCCTGCAGCAAGACTTTTGCTTGCTGCGCTTTTGGTGAGTGCCCGAGAGGCTGTACTTTTTGAACTTGCCGGACTTGTTTGTTTCAGCGTGGCGTCTGGCTGTTTTGGCGAGACAGTCTTGGGAGGTGGCACAAGTAAGGGCGGTCGTTCAAGCGGCTCAAGCCGAACGGCGGCGACTCCAATCGGTTCCTGTGAAGGCAATGTCTGGGACTGTGAGGACAAGAGCGCAAAGCCAAGCGCAAGCCAAACCGCGACAGCGGCCAAACGCGTCATCAGTCGCGTGCGCGCTGATATCCCCCCCGGTCCCGATTGCAGGGGAATACCCCAGTCCATGACCATCCTTTAGTCGTGGACGATTGCGACCTGTCTGGCACGTTAAAAAGCGGTTAGAAATCCATAAATGGCAGACGTTAGGCGCTTTAGGTCCCAACGGTCCCGCCATCTTTGCGACGCACATACACAACCGTATCGCGCGGCCAGCCACCATTGGGGAAGTTGGAATAAGGTCCAGTTGGTTCGCCGCGATAGCCTTGGCCCGTCGTGCTTTCGGCTCCCACATGCTGCACGCCACAGAAGAAGGTCTTTTGGTCCCACGCCAATAAGGGCCCGCAACACTCTGCCCCCACAGGCACGGTCAAAAAGCGCTTTACTGGACGTGGGCCTTTGCCAACCATTGGCATCACATAGACGCCATCATTGCACGGGAAGGTATCGGGCGTCCCATCGGTGCTGATCCAGCAGAATTTGCGGTGATCAAATGTAATATTGTCGGGCATAGCAAAGCGATCACCCGTGGTCGTTGGCTTTCCGCCAAGCCAAGACGAGACATTGACCACTTGGCCTTCACTATTGGTCGCTGGGGCTACTTCGGCGGAAGGATCACCAGCGACGGCGAAAATGTCCCACGTAAAGGTCAAAGCGGCAGGGTCCTGACGCGCTTCTTCGATCCGCACAATATGGCCCTGATAATTGCGCTCAAGGCCATCGCCTGCAATCGTCTTGCGCCGTGGGTTAGCGACATTGCCGGCCCGACCTGAGTCAGACAGATTGCCGGTGCACATAACAAACACGGTGCCCGTGCCACGGAACGAGCCATCGGTCGGGCTTTCCACATCTTCAGGGCGGTCCATCTTGGTGGCACCCAATCTTAGAGCGGCTTCACGGCAGCGCACCATGACATCGCCTTCATCGGTGAAGGGAAGATCGTTAGGGCCACGAGGTGCGCGATTGGCTGCTGCGGCTGTTAAAGCGATCCAGCGCCCGGTGCCATCCGCCTCCAGGCGCGCGGCATAGAGCGTCCCATGGGCCAGGAGTGAGCGGTTGGCAATCCGATTGGTCGGGTCGAACTGGTCGCGCGACACAAACTTATAGACGAACTGGTTATTGCTATCATCGCCTGTATAGACCACCGCTTTATTGGTCTTAGACAAAACGGTCGTCGCACATTCATTGGCCTTGCGGCCAAGTGCGGTGTGCTTGTGTGGCCGCCAATCTGGATCATATGGGTCAATTTCAACAATCCAGCCATAAAGTGATGGGCCATGCGGATTACGGCTTAAGTCAAACTGAGCGGGTCCGCCCAAACGCCAAATATTGTCGTAGCGGTAAATAGACTGGTCAGCAGCAAAAGCGGCGTCGGCTTGGGCTTCGACCAAAGCGGGGCTGGTCTTATTGGACGTGAAGAATTGGCTGTTGAAATTCTCTTCCGCCGTCAAATAGGTGCCCCAAGGCGTAAAGCCACCGGCGCAGTTTTGGAAGGTGCCTGCCTTAACGGCCCCACTCACTTTTGGCGCACCAGAGCGAGCGCCTTCGACTTCATTGACAATCGCACCAGCCTTGGCAATCCAAGGATGATTGGCGGCAGACCCGTCAAATACGACTTCGCTATAAGGCGTCACGCGACGGTTGCGGCCCACGCCAATGGCAGGGCCTTTCACAACTGACCAAGCCCCGCTGGCGGGATCATGCGCCACGTCAAACACACTCACGCCCATGCAAGCATAAAGCGCTTCCAGCGCCTCAGTGCTTGTATCAATCGGCTGACCGTTGCTGCCGGGCGCGGCCATGAAGGGGCTTACGGCTTCGTGGTTGACGCACATGATGGCCCGAGTCACCGTGCCTTCTGGCCAGGGATAAGCCCAGTTTGCGGGGAATAAGGCCAGCATGTCATTATGCGTGCCGAAGCGATTTTCTTGTTCGGCCCGCGTGAAGGCGAAAGGTGCACCGCGCTTTTGCGGCTGCAAAGGCTCCATCCCCTCAAACAATGGATCGCCCCAAGAAACCAAAGGCTGCCAGACGTAGCCTTCCGGCACCACCACTGTATCCAACCGGTTTTCCGCGACTGCTTTAAAGCCCGCAGGTGCCGCCTGTGCTTCGCTGGCCATCAAACTCAACGACGGTAAGGCTGCGGTAGCTGTCAAAAACCCACGTCGAGACAATGACTCACAAGCTAGATCGGCGAAGCTATTGGAACGTGCTGACATGGAGGGTGTTGGCCTTTTTTGAGGTTGGAGTTTCATCAGACATAGCGCGGCAATGCGAATGGTTTACGACAAATCACAGCCCTTCAGCTCACAAACACAGCCCATTCTGCCTCCGTCATCACCCGCACGCCCAGTTCGCTGGCCTTGGCGAGTTTAGAGCCAGCGCCGGGGCCTGCCACAACAATGTCTGTCTTAGCAGACACACTGCCTGCCACCTTGGCCCCGAGGCGAATGGCTTGGGCCTTGGCCTCATCTCGGGTCATGGTCTCAAGGCTGCCGGTAAAGACGACGGTGAGACCGGTTACTGGGCTATCCGACAAGGGTGCTTCTGCGTCGCGCGGGCGGACTTGCTCAAGCAAGCGGGCCACGGCGTCACGATTATGGGGCTCCGCAAAAAAGTCCAGTAAGGCGTCACAGGCAACCGGACCCAGCCCGTTGATACTCTCCAGCGCAAGATAGTCCCCATTTGGCCGGGGCGCTTGAGCCAGATCAATGGCGTTCTTGAGGGCCTCCCAAGAACCAAAAGCACGTGCAAGTACCCCACTGGTTGTCTCACCAATATGGCGGACCCCCAGCCCAAAGATAAATCGCGACAAGTCGATATCGCGTCTTTGGTCGATAGCCGCGAAAAGATTATTCAGCGAGGTTTGGCCATAGCCGTCACGGCCTTCCAGCTGCACGCGATGATCCGCGAGCTTAAAGATGTCCGCAGGCTCTTTGACGAGGCCCCAGTCGAAAAAATCCTGCAATTGGCGGGGACCCAGACCGTCAATGTCAAAGGCCTTGCGGCTGACAAAGAGTTCCAAGTGTCGCAGGCGCTGGAATGGGCAGGCAAATTCACCGGTACAACGACGCACCACATCAAGGTCCCCGCCCTGATCATCGCCGCCTCGGATCGCTGGCGTCTGTAAGGGGCATGGGCAGACATGGGGAAAAGCAAATGGCTGACTGTCGGCCTCACGCTTGTCCACCAGAATATCGACAATCTGGGGGATTACGTCCCCTGCCCGCTGGATGACGATGTGGTCGCCTTTCCGCAAATCCTTGCCGCCGCGCACGGGCTGTCCAGTCACCCGGTCGAGCGCAATGCCTGCAATGAAGTCCTCATTGTGCAACGTCGCGTTGGAGACGACGACGCCCCCCACCGTCACCGGTCGCACCCGCGCCACAGGGGTAAGCGCACCCGTGCGGCCGACTTGAATATCAATGGCATCGAGGATGGTGATCGCGCGCTCTGGCGGGAATTTGTGGGCGATCGCCCAACGCGGAAAGCGCGTCACAATGCCCAAACGGGCCTGTAGGGCAAGGTCATTGACCTTATAAACCACGCCATCAATGTCATAGCCAAGCTCTGCCCGGCGCAGTCCTAAATCCTGATAATGCGCCAAAAGCCCCGCTGCATCCGCGCAGAGCTTCATGTCCGCATTGGTCTTAAAGCCCCAGCGCGCAAAACTGGCCACGGCCTCCATTTGCGTGGTCGCAAACGGGCTACTCACCTCGCCCCACGCATAGGCGTAAAAGCTCAAAGGGCGTTGGGCCGTAATGGCTGGATCGAGTTGGCGCAGGCTGCCGGCGGCCGCATTTCGCGGGTTGGCATAAAGTGGCAGGCCCGCTTCGGTCTGGGTTTGGTTTAAAGTTTCAAACGCCGCATGACTTAGATAGACCTCGCCGCGTACTTCCAAGATTTCAGGCCAGCCCTCGCCTGCTAACTGCTTGGGAATATCGCCAATGGTCAGCACGTTAGCGGTAACATCTTCGCCCTCTTTTCCGTCGCCACGGGTGACAGCATGCTTCAACTGGCCCTTCTCATAGCGCACCGACAAGGACAGTCCGTCAATCTTGGGCTCTGCCGTGCAGGCCAAAGCGCTTTGATCGTCAAACCCCAAAAAGCGCTGCGCCCGGCCTAAAAAATCGGCGACATCGCCGTCATTAAAGGCATTGTCGAGCGAGAGCATAGAGACTTGATGCGTGATCTTGGTGAATTTTGTTGAAGCCGCACTGCCAACGCTTTTCGACGGGCTATCGGCACGCACCAAGGCCGGAAAGCGTTGCTCGATCAGGCGATTGCGACGCTCCAGTGCGTCATATTCGGCATCGGAAAGTGTCGGGGCATCTTCTTCGAAATAGGCGCGACGGTTCTCACTAATCTCGCGGGCAAGCCGCTCCAGCTCCTGGACGGCCTGTTCTTTAGTGAGCGAATCGACTGGAAGCTTCGTGATATCCATGGCCCAGAAACTAACGCTAAGCTCGCCTCAGGTGAAGCCTCAACAGTCGACTTCACGTCCGCCTTTCCACACCCAAATTCAGGCGGCTCAGTCTTGGCTGGAGGCAACCAGAGCGCGGGCTGCGGCGCGGGCTTCTGCGGTTATCTCTGCGCCGGACAACATACGCGCCAATTCTTCTTCGCGTGCCGCATCGGGAAGCGTGCTTACGCCCGTGCGCGTAATGCCGTCTTGCACCCGCTTTTCAATCCGCCAATGACGACGGGCGCGGGCAGCAACTTGCGGGCTATGGGTTACGCACAAGATCTGCGCGGTCTGAGACAAGCGCGCCAGCCGGCGACCAACGGCATCAGCGGTCGCCCCGCCAATGCCTTGATCCACTTCATCAAACACTAAGGCCAACGTGCCGCCATCGGTGGACAGCACGAGCTTCAGCGCCAGCGACAGACGCGACAGCTCGCCCCCTGACGCAATCTCTGACAAGGCCCCAAAGCCAGCGCCTGGATTGGCAGCGATTTCAAACGTCACCCGATCAATGCCGTCCTTGGTTGGGCGTGTCGCATCACTATCGACACGGCTGCGGAAGCGCGCTTTTTCAAGTTTAAGCGGTGGCAGCTCCAGTTCCACGGCCTTGTCGAGCGCAGCGGCTGCGGTATGGCGGCGCTCGGATAGTGCCGTTGCGGCCTGATCATAAGCTATTTGAGCTTTGGCTAAGGCCGCTTTAGCCGCTTGTATCGCTTCATCGGCGTGATCAATATTGGCGAGGTTTTGTTCCGCCCTTTTCAGAACATCTGGTAAAGCCTCAACCGTCACGCCATGTTTGCGGGCTGCGGCGCGCAAAGCAAACAAGCGCTCTTCCAAATGATCGAGGCGACCGGGGTCGCCATCTAAAGCATCGCCCGCGCGCGCCATCCAGCCTTGGGCGTCGGACAATTCGCTCAGTGCGCGTTCAAGTGCGGCAGCTGCCTGATCGACAGCCTTGGACAGCGCATCAGCCCCCTCACCTTCAGGCTTACCGACGCGCGATAGCGCCCGAGAGGCGGCGGCCATGCGCTGCTCCGCTTTGCCATCAGCTAAAGCCTCTGTCGCGTCTTTTAAAGCGGTCGCGGCCTTTTCAGAGCCCATCAGGGCGCGCCGTTCGGCGTCTAAGGCCGCTTCTTCCCCTGCCTTTGGTCCAAGCTTTTGTAATTCGGCAAGCACATGGGCCAGATAATCGCGGTCGGTGGAGGCCCGGCGGGCGCGCATCTCGGCTTCTTCCAACGCAGACCGTGCTGCGTCGAGCGTGCGCCAAGCCTCACCCACCTGGGCTTTGAGGGGAGCCGCTTTGGCAAATATGTCCAATAGGTCGCGGTGGGTTGAAGGATCCATCAGACCAACCGACGCATGTTGACCATGAATTTCAAGGAGACATGCGCCCAACCGTCGCAGTGCACTGACCGAAGCTGGCCCGTCATTCACATAAGCGCGGCTTTTCCCATCAAGGCTGATGGAGCGCCGCAGGACGATCCGGCCATCTTCGGCTTCTGGCAGGTCCAATTCTTCGAGTAGTGCGATGGCAGGATGAAGCTCGCCAATTTCAAAAATGGCGCTGGCCTGCGCGCGTTCCGCGCCATGCCGCACCAAACCCCGGTCGGCGCGCTCGCCCAAGGCGAGGCCCAACGCATCCAACAAAATGGATTTGCCTGCACCGGTCTCGCCCGTCAAAGCGGTAAAGCCCGGCTCGATATCAAGGTCGAGGGTTTCGATCAGAACCACATCGCGGATGGACAAAGCAATCAACATAGTCCACCCCGTCGGACTAGCCTCCCGGCGTGTTTTACGGACGTCCGACGCGGGCTAAGCAGTCTCATTTGCTCGCTTGCGGGGCCGATGTCTGCGGCGGCTCAGGTGCGCGCTCAAGGCCACGCTTTGGCTTAGAAATGCGTTGGAACAGACCGCGCCTCTCTGGCTTGCCTTCGGGCGTAAAGCCCTTTGCCGTCAGTAATTTGTAGCTGGCTTCATACCATTCAGAGCCCGGGTAATTGTAACCAAGCACCGCGCCAACTTTCGTAGCCTCATCCACGAGACCCATCGACAGATTGGTCTCGACCAAACGGTGTAGAGCTTCTGGTACGTGGGTCGTCGTCTGATAAAGGTCGATCACGCGACGGAACCGACCCAAGGCTGCTAATTGCTGTCCATCACGCAAATAGTAACGCCCGATTTCCATTTCCTTACCAGCCAGCTGGTCTTGGGTCATGTCAATCTTCAAGCGGGCGTCTCGGGCATATTCGCTCTGTGGATAGCGCTGGACCACGTCATTCAGGGCAGCCAAGGCCAATTCCGTCATGCGCTGATCGCGACCCACATCTACGATCTGTTCGAAATAGCAGATGGCAATCAAATAATAGGCATAAACCGCGCTATCATTACCGGGATAAAGGGACGCAAAGCGCTGGGCACCTGCAATCGCTTCTTCATACTTGTTTTGCTGATAATTGGCATAGGCTGTCATCAATAAAGCGCGCCGCGCCCATTCTGAATAGGGGTGCTGCCGGTCGACTTCTTCAAAGCCTGTCACGGCTTCGGTATAATTCTTTTTGCTGAGTTCATCGCGCGCATTGTTGTACAGCAAGTCGACCGGGCGTTCGACATAGGCTGGTGCTTTCTTGGCGCTGCTGCCGGGCATGGATTGGCACGCAGCCAAAGCGACAAGTAAGGTTGGCACAACAAGCAGAATTCGAAATGGCGAGTGCTTCACGATGTAAACTCCGGGCCGTATGCCCTTCCCCGACACATCTTTAACCAGCTTCCGTTCACACGGGAAGCCGCTAAAGGCGGTTGAACGCGTTCTGGACCATGTGGACACAGTTTGAGTCAATTTAAGGACAAAGGCGACAGCCGCTGCAGGTGGCACGATCTTTCGCCTTGAGCCGCTTGACCCTCCCCCGCTTATTGGCACACTCTTGGCGATCATGGGCACAGGGCCCACACAAAACCGGCAGGGGCCAAGATGAGCAAACCAAGATGCGGCTGGGTCCTCGAATCAGACCCACTCTATGTCGCCTATCATGATGAAGAATGGGGCGTGCCCGTGTATGACTCCCGCGAGCTGTGGGAGCTTTTGTGCTTGGAGGGCTTCCAAGCCGGTCTGTCCTGGATCACCATTTTGCGCAAGCGAGCAGCCTTTCGCGAAGCCTTTCTGGGCTTTGACCCCGATAAGGTCGCCGCATTTGGGCCCGACGATATCGAGCGCTTGATGGCCAACCCCGGCATCGTACGGGCGCGGGCGAAAATAATTGCCGCGATTGAGTCCGCACGCCTTTTCCAGACCATTCAGCAGGAGGAAGGTGGTTTTACCGACTTCATTTGGTCGGTTGTCGGCGGCAAACCAATCCATAATCATCCCTTGTCGTTTCGCGATGGACCAACAAAGACCGCCGAGTCAGAAGAGTTGGCGCGCAAGCTCAAAGCCCGCGGCTTTAAGTTTTGCGGGCCTGTCATTTGTTATGCCTATATGCAGGCAGCAGGTCTTGTGATCGACCATGAAACCAGGTGTCACCGCTATCAGCCTGTCTAGCGCTGACGGACAGACGCAGGGATTGCACATCAGGTCAAAGGCTTTAACGTGGCGCAAAAACAAGGGAGTGCGCCATGAGCTTAAGAACACCAATTTGCGATCTATTGGGCGTTGAACATCCAATCATGCTGGCGGGCATGGGTGGGGTTTCCTATGCCGAAGTCTGTGCAGCTGTCTCTGAAGCCGGGGGGTACGGCTGTCTCGGCATGGCTGGGCGCACGCCTGATGAAATCCGCGACGAAATGCGCAAAGTCCGTGCTTTGACCGACAGACCGTTTGGCGTTGATCTGCTCGCCGCTGTTCCAGGTAGCCTTGAAGCTTCGGTCGACATCATCATTGCTGAAGGCGCGACCGCCTTTATTGCGGGGCTTGGGGTGCCTTCTGCGATTATCGAAAAACTCCATGACGCAGGCCTAAAGGCCATGGTTGTCGGCGGCGCTGTCAGCCACGCAGAAAAGGCCCAAGCTGCTGGCTGCGACGCGGTCATCTGCCAAGGCTCTGAAGGTGGCGGGCATACGGGCCTTGTTGGCACCTTGCCGCTGGTGGCCCAAGCGGTCGAACGGGTGACTATCCCCGTCGTTGCGGCGGGTGGTCTCTATGACGGCCGGGGCCTTGCAGCCGCGCTCGCCTTAGGGGCACAAGCCGTCTGGATGGGCACGCGCTTTATTGCGTCGAAAGAAGCCCACGCGGGCCAAATGTATAAGGATGCCGTGGTCGCAGCAAAAGACACCGACACCGTGCGCACCCGTTCTTACTCCGGCAAGCCGATGCGCGTGAAAGACAATGCTTGGGTACAGGATTGGGAAAGCCGCCCAAGCGACATCAAGCCTTTCCCACATCAAGCCATGATCAGTATGCAGGCCGGTGCCATGGGCGGCATTGGGGGACAGACCGAGGGCTTAGAAGCAGACAAATCCTGTTTTGCAATGGGGCAATCGGCTGGCGGCGTGCACGATATTCTGTCTTGCAAGGAAATCATCGAGTCCATCATGGCCGAAGCCCACGAAGCCATTACGCGGGTTGCACGCCTGCAGGCAAGCTCTCCGGCTTGACCTAACCCCCGAAACAGGGGCGTTAAGGCGGTATGAAATCACGTATTTGGATGGCGAGTGCGATTGCGACCTTCGCAGCCTGCGGGGCTGCGTTGAGCGTGGCGCAGACCGCCATTCAAGAGCCGCAAGATCGCAGCCCGACACCCACGCTGGAGACTTACGAGGTTCCAGGCGCTCCTGTTGAAACATCAAGGCTTCAGCCCCAAGTCATGGTTGAGGACGCGCCGATTGATATCCCCCAGAATACGCCGTCAGATTGGAGCCCCGCTCTCAACCAAGATGTGCGTGAGGTCGACCCCTATCGCTTTGTCCCGCGAAAGCCGCGCAAAGCTCTACGCAATGCAGAAGGCCTTGCATCTGAAGACGATGGTTACACTGGTTCCGTTCCAGATGGCCAAGCAATCTTGCCCGATAACCAGCGCCGCGCGAGGCCGGTCAATCCAACAAAGCGTGCTGATCTAGCGCGTTTATCCCGCGTCTTAGGCTCCCTTCATGCGCTGCGTGTGTCTTGCTCGGGTCGCCAAGATCAAACCTATCGATCACGCATGTCCACCCTGCTCGACCTCGAAGCCCCCGATGCCAGCCCCTTGCGCGACCCCTTGGTGGATTCATTTAATGCCGGCTTTCAAGCCTATGGGCTGGGTGCCGCCACCTGTCCAACCGATCGCAGCGTGCAAGAAGCCAAATTGGCCAAAGATGGCCTCCGCTTAGCCAAGCAAATGGCTGCCAGCTATCGCCCAATCGAAGCGGCACCGAATGAGAAGGCTCAAAATGCCGAGCCACATTTGTCAAAATAGTTGGTGACGTTAGGGCAATTATGGTAGACGCAACAATGTTCGCTTTACGTTAACTGATCAGGCCTAACGATTATTAATCGAACCAAAAAGGGGCTGTTGTTGTCGAACTATACGTGCCTGTTGATCGAAGACAGCATGATACAGGCACGCGTGATCTCTCAGATGATCGCTCGGACTGGCTGGGTTACGTTGATTGCCTTGGATCTTCGTACCGGGCTTTCAAATCTAGCCGAACAGTCCTTTGAACTCGTCATTTCTGATTTGATGCTGCCAGACTCAACGGATGGCCATACCATCGCTAAAATCCGCGAGGCGGCTCCAGATGTCACCATTGCTGCCATCAGTGCGGGTGGTGGCAAGAATACCGCTTCATCACTTCTCGAACGCGCCAAAGCGGATGGCGCTGAATTCTTGTTGCAAAAGCCCTTCAGTAAAGAGCGCTTGGAGATTCTTTTGACTGAGGTCGTCGCCCGCTTACAATCGGGTGAGCGTCGTCCGCACGTTTTGGTGCTAGACCCCAGCCGGACCTTACGCAAAATCTGCGAGACCGGGTTAAAAGAGCATGATTTTCGCGTGACTTGCGGGACAAGCTTGGATGAGGCCCTTGACCATATCGATGTGCTCGATCTCGATGCCGTTGTGACGCAAGTAGACGTGACGAGCGACGATGGCGCAGAATTGGTGGCTTTGATGCGCGAGGCCTTGCCCGGTGTTGCCATTATCGCATTTTCTGACAAGGGTGACAGCGAAGTGGCCCGTCGCGCGTGGCTGAAGACTTTGGAGGCCGGGGCAGATGTCGCTTTGCCGAAACCCTTTTCGCCAAAGGAACTCGTAAGCTCTGTTCGCAATGGCATGGCCTTGGCAGCGTCAGCCTTTTTGGAAGCGGCGCGCCGGTCTGCCTAAGGGGCTGACATTTGCCCCAAGACGCAAACCACTACCCCTACCACAATCAGCGCAGAGCCAATCCCCCGTCTTAGGTCGATGGTCTCTTTAAAACGGATCCAGCCCAAGAGTGTCGCGGTCGGCGCTTCAACTAAGGCGTTTAAAGCCCGCACCAGAGCAGCTGGTGCTAAGGTCAATGCTGCAAACCAGCAGGCAGAAGCAGCAGCACCCGTGAATCCAGCTAACCAAGATGCGCGCGCATCAGCTGCCAGTGCGGATAAGGCACGGCGGTCAAACACCAATAAAATCCCACCCAAAACAAAACTTTGCAGGGCTTGCACACTAACAAGGGTGAAAGTTGCAGAAAAGAATGGCGCGCTTGGATCAATCGCCAAGCCGCACAAGCGGTAGCAATTGGCTGAAACGGCAAAGCAAGCGCCGGATGTAAGGCCGAAGAACCCAGCCTTAAAGCCTGCGATGCCCCCTGCAAAACCCTTCGACGGCCAAGATGCTAGCAAGAGCCCTACCGTCGCCCCACAAATGCCGAGCCAGCCCCACAGGCTTAGCCTGTCTCCTAAAACCAGCACGCCAACCACAGCGGCCAAAGGCAGGCTCATATGTTGGAAAGTAGACCCAAGGCCAAAGCTAGAGGCGCGCATCGCTTGGATCAAAGCAGCCGTCGCACATACTTGTGCTGTTGCCCCAAGCGGAGCGGCGAACCAGAAATCAGACCCGATCTTAAAGTGCAAGGGCGGGGCCAACCACCACACAAGGCCTAGAAACAAACAGGCAAATGGTAAGCCATAAAGAAAGCGCACCAAGGTCGCCCCCCACGGTCCAGCTTGATCCGACAGACTGCGCTGTGCGGCATTGCGAAGGATTTGAAGGAAGCCTGCCACCAATGCCAATGGCACCCAAAGCGCATTCATTTAAGCAGCCTTGCAGAAAGAGAAATGAAAACACGCGCAAATGGTGGCCTTGGCGCGTTTCTTCCGCGCTTCCGCCCTAAACGCGCCATAAACTAAGCTCAAAGCGTGCATCAGGGACATGCGGTTGCACCCGGGGCGCATGCGTGGCCTAGTAGCGGGTGTGGAGGGCTTTATCATGGTAGAACGAACAAATCTTTTGGCTGCGGCGGGCATTTTGGCGTTGGGGATTGCCTTTGCAGGCTTCTCAGCCGGGCAATCCCTCGTGCATTCACGGTTGGGCTTTCGCACCGTGACAGTCAAAGGGCTATCAGAACGCCCCGTCAAGGCCGACCTCGGCTTTTGGTCGATCAGCTTTGTGGCTACAGGTGATTCATTGGAAGAAGCGCGCCAAGCGCTGACAACATCTGAATCGGCAGTGAAGGCGTTCTTAACGACGCGCGGCTTTCCAGCTACGGCCTACCAGGTTCAGAACATTCGGGTCGAAGACAAGCTGGCTAACGCCTATTCTAACGGCGGCTTGAATGGGCCACGTTACATTTTGACTGAAAACCTGATGGTAAAAACCACCGAAGTCGACAAACTGGCCGAAGCCTCGCGCAATAGTGGTGATCTGTTGAAAGAAGGCGTGGTGTTTGCCAATGACGGCTCATCCTCGGGTCCTTCCTTCCAATTCACCGGACTAAACGACCTCAAAGGCACCCTGCTAACAGAGGCCACCCAGCGCGCCCGTGAAGCGGCAGACAAATTCGCCAAGGAATCGGGCGCCAAGGTCGGGGCCATCCAGAATGCCAATCAAGGCGTCATCGAGGTCAATCCAGCTGTTGAGATCCCCGATAGTCCGCCTGACCGTCAAATCGACAAAAAGGTCCGCGTGGTGACGACGATCACTTATTTCTTGAAGGATTGATCGTGCTGTTGCCTGTCCCAATTCGCTGTCATACCGGACGGCATAGCCGATCCGGGACCCCGTGCCGCAAAGTCCACTGGGTGTCCCCGCTCTGCACTTCGCTTCAGCGGGGTTGAAAGGGTGATGGAGCGCGCAGCACAAGCTGCGCACGTGTACGCATCGGCATGCGCACCTAGTGGTGCGCGGTCCTCTTAGCGTGCTTTTGCGCAGAGGTCCGGCCAGACGAGTAAGAAACACCCCAACGAAAAGGCCCCGTTCAGACGAACGGGGCCCTGACTTCAAGTAATAGCAGAAAGGCTTAGTCAGCCTTTTTCTTGGCGGCGGCCTTTTTCTTTGGTGCTGGCTTTTCTTCCGGAGCAGCTTCAACTGAGGCTTCTTCCGCGGGTGCGTCTTCCTTTTTGGCCTTTGCCTTGGCTGGGGCCTTTTTCGCAGGCTTAGCTTCCGCAGCAGGAGCGACATCATCTTCGCTCTCAAGTTCGGCGCGGGTCACGGTTACGTCAGTGACCTTGGCCAATTGAAGAACGAAGTCGACGACCTTTTCTTCATACAAGGGGGCGCGAAGGCTGGCCACAGCATTGGGGTTCTTTTGGAAGAACTCATAGACTTGACGCTCTTGACCGGGATAGCGCGAGGCTTCGGCTTGAATGGCGCGCCCGACTTCTTCGTCTTTCACTTCGACGCCATTGACGCGGCCAAGCTCTGCCAAGACGAGGCCCAAGCGCACGCGACGCTCCGCAATCTTGGTGTATTCAGCCTTCAACTCGTCTTCCGACTTGCCAGCATCTTCTGGGTCTTCATTGCCAGCGGCCTTGTCTTGAGTCACTTGCGCCCAGATGGCGTCAAACTCGGCAGCCAACATCTTGGGTGGCAAGTCGAAGCTGTGGGTGGCGTCCAAGGCGTCCAACAAAGAGCGCTTCGCTTTTTGACGCGACAATTGTCCCAATTGATCTTCGATATTCTTTTTAATCGCGTCCTTTAGGGTCGCGAGGTCAGATAGGCCGATAGTCTTGGCCAATTCATCATCGATCTTGGTTTCAATCGCCTTTTTGACTTCCACCACAGTGACGTCAAAGGTCGCGGCCTGACCGGCCAAAGTCGCAACGCCATATTCGGCAGGGAAAGTCACGTTCAGGACTTTCTCGTCGCCAGCTTTCACGCCGACCAATTGCTCCTCAAAGCCAGGGATATAGGTGTTGGAGCCCAGAACCACAGTAGAGCCATCGGCTTTGCCGCCATCAAACTCAACGCCGTTCAATTTGCCGACGAAGTTGCAGACAACCGCGTCGCCATTGGCCGCCTTGCCCTTCTTCACTTCAAAGGACTGAGACTGCTTGGCGATCTCAGCTAAGGCTTCGTCGATTTCAGCTTCTGTGGCTTCCGCGACCGGACGGGTCACCGACAAGGTCTGGATATCCACGGGAGTAAAGTCTGGCATAATGTCGAGCTCAACATCGAAGGTCAGGTCGGCTTTGCCGTCCATCACATCGCCGAGATTGCCCAAATTAGTGACGTCTGGCTGGCTGGCAGCGCGGATGCCGTTGTTCGAAACGGTGCCTTCAATGCCCTCTTGCACCAGCTCATTCAACAAATCGCCCATAATGGACTTGCCATACATGCGCTTCACATGAACGACGGGCACTTTGCCTTTGCGGAAGCCCTTGATGTTCAATTGAGGGGCCAATTCTGCGATCTTGGCTTCGGTACGCGTGGCAATCAGGCTGGCGGCAATCGTGACGCCATAGACGCGGCTGAGGCCTTCTGCAGATTTTTCGACGATTTGCATGATGATGTCCTAAAAAGGAAGCGGATTACGCGGGTTAATGGGATAGCGCTGGGGCCTAAGCCCGAAAGGAGCGCGCCTATGCCACGATGTGGCGGCAATGTCTATGCTAGGTGCAGTAAGTGGTGCGGTCGGGGGGAGTCGAACCCCCACGCCTTGCGGCGCTGGAACCTAAATCCAGTGCGTCTGCCAGTTCCGCCACGACCGCGTTCCGTTGCGGCTTTTGGGCCAAGCTGGCGCTCGGGTCAACCAAGGGGTGCAGGAGGAGGTGTCTGCTATGTGTTCAACTGCACATCTAAATGTCTCAGACCATGGTGCAATCGTGGTAAAGTAACGGGCTTCCTAGCAAAAACAGTCAAATTTGCTGGGAATATGTCTCAAATTCTGCTCTATTGAGGGCGTGCAATCCTGCAGGGCCGGAAACAAAATGTCAGATTTTGATGTCGCCTATGATAAAAACGCGGATGTTTTGTACGTTTCAACGAAGTTGACCGGGCCTAGTTATATTTCTGAAGGCGAAAATGGCATTGTGTGGAGCCATCAGATTTCGGATGGCCGTTTGGTCAGCATGACGGTGCTGGATTTCAATGCCCAATGGCAAAGCCGCCTCGCGCAATTGACCGAACAGCTCAACGAACAATTGCATGCGCCCAGCCCCGTTGGGCCCAAGCGACGCGCCCACGCGGCGAATTAGTTATCCTTTAAGCCAGAATCCTAGCTTGCCCTCCATCAGCATTTGCTGATCGCGTTCAATCAGAAGAAAAAACCAAATCTGAGATTTGACAAAAGCAACCTAATACCTTAAATAACTTTTTTGTTAAAATTTTCTTTAGATAGAATTTTCAGAGAGATTGAAGTCGATGATACCTCGAAGCCAGGACCCGCACGGCAGACGCGCAGTGGCAGAAAATGATCCTGACCAAACCTCAACAATGTCAGCGTTGGACCTAACAGCGAATTCACCACCAAAATTTCCCGTTTCAAACTTCCAACTGGCTCAGATTGGCAATGAGGTCATACTTGTTGGATCCAGCATTCGAGGCACACCTGTACCCAATAAGGATGAAATGGTTATTCAAAACGAGCCCAGCCTCCAAATCATTTTAAGCCTGTCGGCTACGAAGGATCTGGCAAGACTCCTAACCAAATGCGTGACTGACTATGAGGCCTTAGTTGGCCAAATTCCGACACGGCCTCCCGTCAAGATTCGGATGCCAGAGACAAAGGCTTGAACAAAGTAGCTAATGAAGGCCCCACTGCTAGGGATGCCAAGGAAAATGTCGATCGCCAGACTGGCTTCAGAGTGATCAAGACCACAGCGATCCCTAACATCACTGAAGTGCGTTATTACGACGAAACGATTGAACATATTCGAGAGCAACACGCCGAATTTTCAAGCTATTTCCCGTCGCTAGATCACGCTATTTGCGATGCGATTGAAAATCCAACGCATGTCTATCAAGCAAGGACTTCTCCACAGTCGTCTGGGTTTAGGTATCTTAGTGCAAGCACTACCTATAGCGGAAATTCACTTGTGGTCATCGTTAAGCCGATAGCAACGACTTCAGGACTAGTCAAAACCGCCTATTTTACTGGGCAAGTGCCAGGAAATCTGCTTTATGTTGGCACGTCCCCCTCGGAGCCGGAAGTCAATGACTGAGTTCAAAGTCTCATACGATCAACGCGCCGACGTTTTGTATGTCACAACCGAGTCCAATGGGCCCAGTTTAGCGACCGAAGGCGACGACGGGATTGTTTGGCGGCATTTAACGGCCGATGGTCGTCTGGTGGGCATGACCGTGCTAGACTTTGAGTCTTATTGGAAGCACCACATGACCCAGTTGACGGATCAATTGGCAACAAGATTCCATGTGCCACAACATTTAGCTAAAACCGCTTTACTGCGCCATGCCAGCTAGTTCGGCGAACTAAAGCTGCCCGTAATCGCCTTCAATGCCCAGCAAGGCTCGCCCTGCGAGTTCGAGTGACCCCGGGGCGACCATGATGTGTTGGGTGGCGACGTGGGCGTCGCGAAAGCGGCGCTGGAGTGGGCAAGTGTCATAGACTGAAGTGCCTCCGCCTAGTTCGTGCATCATGCGGGTGATCTCCGCACAGGTACGTACGGCGTGAGTGGCGGCAATGCGCAGATTGGCGCGGTCTTCCAAGGTCAAGGCCCCCGTGCGGCTGGCCCCTTCATAGGCCAGCTCTGCGCTGTCGAGCAAATAGGTGCGGGCCGCGCGCAGCATGCCTTCGGCTTTAGCTACCTCAACTTGGGTTGAAGCCCGCTCTGCCAAAGGCCTGCGCGCCCCGGTCGGCACTTTACCGCCTGCGAGCGCCACCAGATCGTCAATCGCCCCGCGGGCATTGCCCAGTGCGACCGCGGCGATCGACATGGCAAGAAGGCCAAAGGCTGGGAAGGCATAAAGCGGTCGCTCAATCCGGGCCTTATCGTCAGTCAGAGAAACCGAACGGTCAGCCGGGATCAAGACGTCCATCACGGCCATATCGCCACTGCCTGTGCCTTTCATGCCCATGGCATGCCACGTATCGATGAGCTCGACCTGATCGCGCTCAAACCACATCATCCGCGCTTGGGGTGCCCCGTCACCCAAAGTCAAAGCACCACCGACCAGCCACGCACAATTCGCACTGCCAGAACCCCAATTCCAGCGCCCGCTGACGCGATACTGATCGCCCTCGCGCACCGCTTTGCCCTTGGGTGCAAAGACGCCGCCGGTGATGATTGTGGGATCGGCCCAAATGGTGCGGGCATGATGGTCTGGCAAATAAGCGGCATTGATCGCCGTGGTCGCGCCAATCATGATGCACCAACCGACCGAGCCATGGGCATTGCCCATCACTTCAATGACTTCAATCATCCGCGCCGGGGCCATCTCCAGCCCGCCATACTCAGTCGGCAAGGCCATGCGGAAGAAGCCAGCATTGGCCAAAGTTCTCGCAAGGTCGGCGGGTAAACGCCGCGCAGCATCAATCTCATCGGCGCGCGCCGCGACTTGGGCTTTAAGGGCGTGGGCTTGGGCTAGAAGGTCGGTCATGAGGCTACTTTGACCCATTCCGACCGCACCGACAAGGACCTTCCGGCGAGAGACTACTCCGCCTCGCCTTCCTCTTCCATCTCATAATTGCCGAACACGCTCTGCACGTCGTCGTCATCTTCCAGGATGTCGATGAGTTTGCGCAAGCTGGCGGCAGCATCGCCCGTTACTTCAATACGAGCATGGGGGCGCCAGACGACATTGGCGGCTTCCGCATCGCCAAAGCGTTCGGCCAAAGCGGTGGAGACTTCGCTCAAGCTTTCAAAGGTGCACGTGATGGAGTGGCCGTCGGCATCGCTTTCGACGTCATCTGCACCAGCCTCAAGGGCGGCTTCCATCATGTCATCTTCGCTGGCCGCAGAGGCTGGATAGAAGATTTCGCCCACGCGATCAAAGCCAGAGATAACCGAATTGGTGGTGCCGAGATTGCCACCCGCTTTGCTGAGATAGCTGCGAACATTGCCGCCCGTGCGGTTTAGATTGTCGGTCAAGGTCTCGATGATTAGACCGATACCGCCGGGGGCATAGCCCTCATAGCGCACCATTTTATAGTCTTCGCCGCCAGCAGCAGAGGCTTGGCTGATGGCGCGCTCAATCCGGTCCTTGGGCATGGAAACGGCGCGGGCATTGGTCACGGCCAAGCGCAGGCGCGGGTTCATGGCGGGGTCTGGCATGCCAGACTTCGCCGCTGTGGTGATTTCACGAGCAATCTTGGTGAAGGCCTTGGCGCGGACAGCGTCTTGGCGGCCTTTGCGGTGCATGGTGTTCTTGAATTTCGAATGGCCGGCCATGGTCGGGTCTATCTCTTGAGTCTTGGAAGGTGAATTGCGGGCTGCGATGTAGCAGGGTGCGGCTCAAAGTGCCACAGGGCGGTGCTGTTGCTTAGCTAGCCATCCACCAGCGGCACCGCTTGCTTGAGGCCCACGCCAATACGGATTGGCTCCGCCCGAACGGCAAGGCCTGTCTTATCGTCGGTCTCTACAAATATCCCTGAAGCAAGGCCTTGGCCTTCGGCAGGTTCGTGGCGTTGATAGGGCATGCGGGAGGAAAGTTTGCGTACAGCGATGTTCTTATTCATGCCGATGACGCTGTCATAATCACCGCACATGCCAAGTTCGGTCTGAAACGCCGTGCCACCGGGCAAGATGCGCGTATCGGCGCTTGGCACATGGGTATGGGTGCCAAACACAAGACTAGCCCGCCCATCGAGGAAATGACCCATACCCTGCTTTTCGCTGGTGGCTTCGCCGTGCACTTCTACAATGACCGCATCGGCGACAAGACCTAGGGGGCATGCACTTACTTCCCGTTCCACCGCGCTAAACGGGCAGTCGAGGGCATCCATGAAGACCCGCCCCATGACCGTGACGACCAATACATTGCGGCCCCCCATCTGAAACAAATTCGCGCCCCTGCCCGGTGCCATGGTCAAAGGTGGATAATTGGCGGCGCGGAGCAAACGTGGCTCGCGTTCGATGTAAGCAATTGCTTCGCGCTGATCCCACGCGTGGTTGCCAAGGGTCAGACAATCGGCGCCAGCCTCAAACATCTCATTGGCGATCGACTCGGTGAGGCCAAAGCCACCTGCGGCATTTTCCGCATTCACCCCAGTAAAATCGAGGCGCAAGCGTCGCTTGAGTTCGGGCAGCCGTTCGCACAAGGCAACTCTGCCTGCGCGGCCCACCACATCACCAAAAAAAGCAAGTCTCATTCTATCCCACCCAATGTTGGGATGGGGTATGCCTTAGTCGGCGTGATAATCCAATCCAAGCGCTGATCATGAGGTTCAACGGGAATGTGTGCTACTTCTTGCGCGGCAAAGGCCAAACCCACCGCAAGGACTGGGCCAGTGGCGCGCAACGCTTCTAACGTGCGGTCATAATGGCCTTGGCCTTGGCCCAATCGATTGCCCATGCGGTCAAATCCCAACAAGGGGACGAGCACCACTTCTGGGCGGACCTGTTGGAGATGGGCCTTAGGCACCATCACGCCCCACGAGCTTTTTTCGAGATGGTCGGGGTTATCGGGTTCGCAGAGGTGAAACGTCAGGGCGGCACCGCCTGCCCCTTTGGGCGGTGTGCGCGGCAGACAGAGGCGCGCGCCTTGGACTACCAAGGCCCGCATCAAGGGTCGGGGGTCGATTTCGGTCCTGAAAGGGACATAGCCTGCGACAACAGGGGCAGCATTGCCTGAAAGAAGCTGGGAGACAGAAGCTCTAAGTGCCTCGCCCGCGTTGGGTTCTTCCGTGTGGGCTCTCGCCCTAGCCGCGATCAGAGCAAATCGAAGTTCAGATTTGACTTCAACCATGGCCGTCAAACCCATCAAAAGGCTGATGAAAGAGGAAAAGGTTGGTGGATCCGCAAGGACCGTGAGAAGGTAACTCGTCCCCGTGCGACCTGGATAACCAGGTGGGTGCCAGATGACAGGAACCACGATTCCAACCAGCGCCAGCTCCCGACGAGTGAGTTAGGTCGGCGGGACGTAGACTTCCCACGCGAACCACAGAACCACCAGATGCTTAGGTATGCCTGATGAGACTAGCTTGCAAGGGCCTAACTCTTCGCCGCCAACAGGCGCTCATTCATCAAGACCATGATCTTCTCGTTCGCTGCAACGATAGACCCGGTCTCCATAAAGTCCCCGCCATAGATTTCAGCGCAAACGCCACCAGCTTCGCGCACCAACACGACGCCAGCTGCAATGTCCCAGAGTTGCAAATCATGTTCCCAAAAGCCGTCAAAGCGGCCCGCAGCGACCCAAGCCAGATCGAGCGAAGCGGCACCAAAGCGGCGGATACCGGCAACCCGCTGGGTGAATTGGTGCAATTCCTTGAACATTTGGGAATGGCCGGGCTTGCCTTGGAATGGGATACCAGTCGCAAGGACGCAATCGCCCAAGGTCTTGCGGGCGGCGACCCGTAAGCGCTTGTCATTGTGGAAGGCCCCTCGGCCGGTCTCAGCCCAATAAAGGTCATCGGTGATTGGGTTATAGACAACGCCAGCCACCAAACGGCCTTCCCGTTCCAGAGCGATGGAGATGGCCAAATGCGGAATGGCGTGGACGAAATTGGTCGTGCCATCGATGGGGTCGACAATCCAACGATTGGTCTTGTCAGTGCCTTCGACCATGCCACGCTCTTCACCCAGGAAGCCATAGCCAGGGCGAGCCTTGATCAGCTCTTCAAATAGGATTTTTTCGGTCTTGAGATCAGCAGCGGTTACAAAATCGGAAGGGCCCTTTTTTGCCAATTGCAGGTTCTCAACTTCACCGAAATCTCGGCTGATGGCTTTGCCAGCTTTGCGGGCGGCGGCAATCATTACGGTCAGAAGCGGACTGACTACGCTCATAGGGGGCTCTCTTCACGATGTTAAACAGCAAATGTTGGGGCGCTTTACCCCATCTGGGTGCAATTGGATAGGGGGCGGTGCCGTCAGAAGGCCCCTTCAGTCGCTTCGCGACAGCTTCCCCATGAATGGGGAAGCGGCTCCAGCTCGCCGCTTCCCCGCTCGCGGGGAAGCTCCGCCGAAGGCGGTGAAGGGGTGAGCAGCGAAAAAATTCACAACACCCGCGAAATAACCCCGTCCGTCGTAGGCACAGTAGCCCTCACCCCCGCCCCCTCTCCCAGAGGGAGAGGGGAGTGCGGACACAAAGCCCCTCCCTTACCCCCTTAAATCAGTGGCTCGATATCGCGCGCGCCATGGATAACATGCTCAATGATCAAGACATCCTCAGCCAGTCGGTAAAAAATCATGTATCGCCACAGTGGCACAGCTCGAATTTCGGCCCCCAACTCTGGCCGTGCTTCCCCGCTTTCAGGAAACACCCGAAGCCGATCAATCACGCTTTCAAGTTGTTCGGTAAAAAGGAGGTCTCGGCCAGGTCGATCGAGCCAAAGTTGATCTTGAATGGCGCTCAGCTCTTCAATCGCCACTTCAGAAAGCTGTAACTTAAACGGTTTCACGAACAGCCAGATCGGCATTGCGCTTCGCGATTCGACCCTTCAGGGTCTTCAAGGCGGCATCGCCATCAACTTTGGGACTATCAACCCCTTTTTGGATTTCGGCCTTAAGCACTTCAAGCTTCTCAGCACGGGCCAATGCATTCATGAGGCGACTTTCTTCGTGTTCCTCCAGCAAACGAAGACCTGCGCGTACCACTTCACTCGCACTGGCATAGCGCTCGCTTGCCAATTGCTCTCGGATAAAGGCATCGAAGTGAGGGCCAAGGGAATAACTGGATGACATGTCGCGCTCCGAAGTTAAGCGCTAAAGTATCAAAAACTGATAGTTTGGCAAATGGATTTCAAAAGCTTCTCGTGTCGCTTCCTGCGCTAAGGCGGCGAGGGCAAAGCCGAAAAAGAGATGCTTTTTGCAACATCAATCATAGGCTGAAAACAAAACGTCGCCGCATGGCGTGAACAGCATATTCCTCGACTCAAGAATCAACTTCTCAGTCTTTTGGTTGGGTTGATCCTGAGCCTCGACAGCATTTTCTGAGGCTGAATTGAGGGGGGCGATTTGATATTCAATATGAGCAACAACGCAGTTACGGATGTCCCAATTGCCAATCTTCTGCTGATCAAATGGATCACATGGATAGATTTCTATGGACCCAATTCGGGCGCCAGCAACATCTTGTTGAACATGTCTTGTGAGTGTTTCCTTGATGCGATCAACCGCAACCGTTCCTTTCGAGTCACAAGGTGGCAGCTCGACTGGGAAGTTAATCGCCAACCAACCAATAAAAATGAGGCAGATCAAGACGACTCCACCTATCACCATCATGACAGAGTTTAGCGACTTAACGATCATGGCTCCCGCCTAGTCATCACCCCACCCGTCGTCGGCCCCTTTACACCCGTCGTCCCCGGAAAACTCAACGGCAAACCACGGGCAGAGCGCACGGCGAGCAGGGCAAAGCATTCGGCTTCAATGGCATCGCCGCGCAGGCCAATCGTATCGGCATCTACGACGCTGACACCACAGCGGGTAGCGATTTCGGCCATCAGCACCGGGTTCTTGCGGCCACCGCCTGCCACGACCAGTCGCTTGGGCCGCGAGGGCAAAAGGCGCAAGCCAAGGTCCAAGCTAGCGGCGACCAGCGCGGTCAAGGTCGCGGCACCATCTTCCAGCGACAGGCCACGAACAAGGCCTGCATCAAAATCATAACGGTCGAGCGATTTGGGGTAAGGCGCGTCAAACCAAGGATTATCCAAAATCTCCAGCAAGCGGCCTTCATGCACGCGACCTGCAGCGGCCAAGCGGCCATCCTGATCATAGACACCCTTGCCATGGGCCTCGACCCACTCGTTTAAGGGGCCATTGGCCGGGCCAGTGTCAAAGGCAGCCAGCCCATCTGCCCCGTCCCACCACGTGATATTGGCCACCCCGCCCAGATTGAGAATGGATGTATCCCCGTCTAGGCCCGCATGGCGTAAAATGGCCGTATGATAAATCGGCGCCAGAGGTGCCCCCTGCCCGCCCATGGCCACATCATGGCTGCGAAAGTCCCAGACCGTATCGATGCCCGTCAGCTCTGCCAGCTTGGCCCCATCCAGCAATTGCCGCGTCCGCCCACCACCACCTATCTGCGGGCGATGCAGTACCGTCAAACCATGACCACCAACAAAGGCGATCTCGTCTGGAAGCAGATTGGCTTGATCGAGAAGTTTCAGGACAGCCCCGGCATAGATACGCGTGATCAGGTCTTCGGCTTGCGCAAAAATCGCAGGCTCTGGCCCCTGAAAGTCCCAAGCCCGGGCTTGGGTAATAGATTCTGCCAAAAGCGCTCGGTCAGCATCAGAATAAGCAAACAACTCAAACGGCCCAAACTCTGCCACGCTGACCCCATCGGTACGGATCAGCGCTGTATCGACATAACCATCCAGCGCCGTGCCCGTCATCAGGCCAATGGCCCAGACAGTTTGGTTGGAACCGGAATGAGGAGCACTCTGCATCTTAATGGGTTCCAGCCTTTGAACTTTTAGGTCAGACCGTGCTAAACGCGGTTTTCCATTCGACGCAACCCCCAATCCAGAGGAGACCGGCCATGACGCATAAATCCGCATTCGTCCAAACGCTTCTGGAGCGTGGGCATTATTATCAGGCAACGGATCTGGAAGCTTTGGATGCAGCCGCGCTGGAAAGTGAGCGCGGGGGTCGGGCGTTGACGGGCTATATTGGCTATGATTGCACCGCGCCCAGCCTGCATGTTGGCAGCTTGACGCAGATCATGTTGATGCGACGCCTTCAGCAATGTGGTGGCAAACCCATTACCTTGATGGGTGGCGGCACCACGAAAGTGGGCGATCCGTCGGACAAGAATGAGGCCCGCCCCGTTCTGACCCAAGAGGTGATTGATGCCAATAAAGCCTCAATCCAAACGGTGTTCTCCAAGTTCTTGACCTTTGGCGATGGCCCGCGTGACGCCATTATGGTGGACAATGCCCAATGGCTGGATGAGGTCAAATGGCTGGATATGCTGCGTGAAATTGGCAAGCATTTCACCATCAACAAGATGATCTCGCTCGACATCGTCAAGCGCCGGCTCGACCAAGAAGTGCCGATCACGTTCCTTGAGTTCAACTACATGCTGTTGCAGGCCTATGATTTCTTAGAGTTGTCGCGGCGTTATGATTGCAATCTGCAAATGGGCGGGTCTGACCAATGGGGCAATATTGTCCAAGGGGTAGAGCTGTGCCGCCGTGTGGATGAGCGCCACGTGCTGGGCGTCACGCAGCCCTTGTTGATGAATGCGGCGGGGCAAAAGATGGGCAAGACGGCCAATGGCGCGGTCTGGCTCAATGCCGACATGCTCTCGCCCTTCGACTATTGGCAATATTGGCGCAATGTCGATGATGCAGACGTGGAACCGCTTTTGAAGCGCATGACGGATTTGTCTTTGGATGAGGTTGCGCGTTTGGCAGCTTTAGGCGGGGCGGAAATCAATCTGGCTAAGATTGTGCTCGCAACCGAAACCACGGCCCTCTTGCATGGACGGGAGGCAGCTGAAGCCGCGCAAGCCACCGCTGCTGCGCAATTTGGAGGTGGTGGTGCCGATGAAGGCCTGCCCACCATCGACTTGTCAGAAGCCCCCACCTCGCTCGCAGCCCTCTTCGTCGCAGCAGGTCTTGTCGACTCCAATGGTGAGGCCAAACGCCAAGCTAAGGGCGGTGGCTTGCGCGTAGATGACAAGGTGGTCCAAGACGTGGCAGGGGCGATCCCCCCTGCTCTGTCTGACGGGCAAGAAATCAAGCTCTCGCTCGGCAAGAAACGGCATGTGATGGTGAAGTTGGTGGGCTGAGGTATCAGCCAGCCCAAACCTTTAGCCAGCTAGGCGGCGGCTCTGTAGGGTCGCCGCTAATTCATCGACCAACTGGGTGATCTTCTTGTGATCATCACCCTCGGCCATCAGGCGCACCAAAGGCTCTGTCCCCGAGGTCCGCACAACCAAACGGCCGCCAGACGCCGTCAAAGCGTCCTCAGCCTTTTTGACATGGGCTTGCATGTCTGGGTCTGCCAAGGGTGAAGAGCCGCTATAGCGGATGTTCTTCAAGACTTGCGGGGATGGCGTGAACACGGCCAAAGTCTCGCTCGCCGTGCGGTTATGGGTGATCATGGATGACAACACCCGCAGGGCGGAAACAAGACCGTCGCCTGTGGTAGCATAGTCAAGCAGCACGATATGGCCAGACTGTTCGCCACCCAAGTTACAATCATCCGCCCGCATCCGCGCCACCACATGTCGGTCGCCGACACCGGTGCGAATGAGTTGCGACCCTTGGTCTGCAATATAGCGCTCGAGGCCCAAATTGGACATAACGGTCGTGACAACGCCCGAACCACGCAAGCTCTTGTCGGCAATCATGTCGCGCGCGATGGCGGCAATGATCTGGTCGCCATCAATCTCACGACCCTTTTCGTCGATGATGATGATCCGGTCTGCATCGCCATCCAAAGCAATGCCGATATCGGCGCGACGTTCCAGCACGGTCTGCTTTAGGAGGCTGGTATCGGTCGAACCACAGCCTGCATTGATATTGCTGCCGTTGGGATTAACCCCAATCTCGACGACTTCTGCGCCCAATTCAAAAAGTGCCCAGGGCGCTGTTTTATAGGCGGCACCATTGGCACAATCGACCACCACGCGCAGGCCCTCAAGGCTCATGCCGCGTGGGAAAGCGCCCTTAGCAAACTCAACATAGCGGCCACGACTGTCCTCAAAGCTTTTGACGAGGCCAATTTCATGGGGTGCCGCGCGGACGATGCGGTCAGGCTCGTCCAACAGCTTCTCAATTTCCTGCTCCTGTGCGTCGCTTAACTTGAAACCGTCTGCACCAAACAGCTTGATGCCATTGTCAGCAAAACCATTGTGCGACGCTGAAATCATCACGCCTAGGTCTGCGCGCAAAGAACGGGCCAGCAGGCCAATGGCAGGGGTTGGAATTGGCCCGAGTATTTTCACGTCCATGCCAACAGCGGCAAAGCCCGCCACAAGCGCAAACTCAACCAGATAACCAGACCGGCGCGTGTCCTTGCCAATGATGACATTATGGCGATGGTCGCCTTTCCTAAACACCGTGCCAGCAGCCATCCCCAACGTCATGGCGACTTCGGCAGTCATGGGCCATTTGTTGGTTTCACCGCGGATTCCATCGGTTCCAAAATAGCGACGACCCATTGTTTTCTTCCTTGTTTAGCGCAATTGAGATTAAGAAGATTAGGTTAAACACGCCCACGCACGTATCAGCTAAAAGCTCATCCGTAAAACACTTACTATACTGTAGGAAACTGCTGGCGTCAGGCCCCAGCTGCAGGCAAAAGCTCTGCCGCCAAAGGTGCGAAATTCCAGCGCCAAGCGGAGCTATCCGCCAAGAGGGCCCGCACGAGAGCCACATTCATCTCATGCCCTGCCCGTTCTGCCACATAGCGGCCCTTGATCGGAGCCCCAGCCAAAGCTAAATCCCCGACGGCATCAAGAGCCTTATGGCGGACAAATTCGTCGGCAAAGCGCAGGCCTTCTTGATTGACGATTGCATCGCCATCAATCACGACGGCATTCTCCAATGAGCCACCTAGGGCCAAGCCCTTGGCCTGCATCGCTTCAACTTGATGCAAGAAGCCAAAGGTCCGCGCGGCACCTAAGTCATTGGCAAAGCTTTGTGGGGTACAGTCAAACACAACTCTTTGGCGACCAATGGCGCGGGTGGAGAATTCAACCGTCACGTCCAGTTCAAACCCGTCAAAAGGCTCAAGCCGGGCAAGTTTGTTGCCGGCGAGCACTTCCACAGGCTTTAGGATTTCCAACATGCGGCGGGGCGCACCCAAAGCACGCGTGCCGGTCATCTCAATCATTTCGATGAAAGGCTCTGACGAACCGTCCAGAATGGGCACTTCTGGGCCATCAATTTCGACGATTGCATTATCGATGCCCATGCCAAACAAAGCGGCCATCAAATGTTCAACGGTAGCGACCGAAACACCAGCCGAATTGGCCAATGTAGTTCCCAATTCCGTTGTTGTGACCTTATCGACCAAAGCAGCAATGCGACGGCCAAATTCAGGCGCATCTAGCCGCACGAACACAATCCCATGGTCAACGCCAGCAGGCTTCAACGTCACCCGGACAGGCTTTCCCGTATGCAAGCCAACGCCAACGCAAGACGCATGTCCTGCGAGCGTATGTTGGAGGGCTGTCACAGTTTGGTATTGCACGCTTACTTGACCTTCATTTCAACTTTGACAGTCCACGCCGGTGGATACACGTCTGAGCGTCCTCTTTGACGCAGTCGCTGTCACCTGACAAACCAAACAATATTTCGATATATGACAATAGAACGTGAACGCCGCCGCACATTTCTGTACGGCGGCGCTTTTCTTGGTAAATTATTGAAAAAGCAGCGTGTTAGTTAGCTTGCTTCCGCAGGAAAGTTGGGATCTCGATCTCATCATCAAACTCATCGCCAAACAGTGGCTGAGTTTGTGTTATCGATTTTGCGCTTGGCTCCGCCCGCTCATCCCATTGCTCTTCGCGTGCGGCGGGCTTTGGACGACCAAAAATGTTGAAGCCGTTGAAGCCAGAGCTGCGCTGTTGGCGCGGCTCTTCTTGGTATTGAGGTGCCGCCGAGCGCGCTTGATAGGCGGGCTGCGGGGCTGGGGACCCATGGACGGGTGGGCGTGGCTGTGCCGTTTGATAAACAGGGCGAGCCTGCGGGGCAGCGGCCCCATAGGTTGGCTGAGCTTGCGGTGCAGGTTGTTGATAGTTCTGACGCACAGGGGCTGTTTCAGGTGTCGCTTGTGGCTGCTGGAACAAGGGCTGCTGAACAGATTGGGGTGCCGGTTGTTGCATCACTGGCTGTGGAGCTTGTTGATAGTTAGGCTCTTGTGCAACTGGGGCCGACAGCGGCTCAGGCTGACGTTGAACGATGGGCTGATGCACCATCGGCTCACGGCCATTGTTAACGCGCACAACTGTTGGGCTAGGTGCCGCGGCTGCGGGCTGTTGCGCTGGCGTTGTGTTGAAATAGCCGGTGGCTTGTGGGCGCGTTTCCGTCATCGCAGCAGCTTCAATGCCGGTCGCCACAACCGATACGCGCATGACACCTTCCAAGGTCTCGTCAAAGGTCGAACCGACGATGATGTTGGCGTCGGGATCGACTTCTTGGCGGATGTGGTTGGCGGCTTCGTCCAACTCAAACAAAGTCATGTCATAACCGCCAGTGATGTTGATCAACACCCCGCGTGCGCCCTTAAGCGACATATCCTCCAACAAAGGATTGTTGATGGCCTTGGTTGCGGCTTCCAACGCACGACGTTCGCCGGAGGCTTCGCCGGTACCCATCATCGCCTTACCCATCTCGCCCATGACGGAGCGCACATCGGCAAAGTCCAGATTGATCAAGCCAGGCATAACCATCAGATCGGTGATCCCGCGAACGCCAGAATGCAGCACTTGGTCAGCCAATTGAAAAGCTTGATGGAACGTCGTTTTGTCGTTGGCAACGCGGAACAAATTCTGGTTTGGAATGATGATCAGCGTGTCGACATATTTTTGAAGCTCAGCAATGCCTGCGTCCGCCATGCGCATGCGGCGGGGCCCTTCGAATTGGAAGGGGCGGGTCACAACAGCGACCGTCAAAATGCCCTGCTCTTTCGCCGTACGCGCAATCACTGGGGCCGCCCCTGTCCCCGTGCCACCGCCCATGCCGGCCGTAATGAAGACCATATTGGCATCAGCCAAATGATCGAGAATTTCGCTCTGGCTCTCTTCAGCAGCAGCCATACCAACTTGCGGCGTTGCCCCTGCACCCAAGCCTTGGGTGGTATTCAAGCCGATTTGAATGCGGCGCTCTGCCTTAGAGCGGGCCAAAGCCTGCGCATCGGTGTTTGCGACCACAAACTCCACACCCTGTAAGTCTGCATCAATCATGTTGTTGACGGCATTGCCGCCCGCACCCCCGACGCCGAATACGACAATCCGTGGGCTGAGTTCAGTTTGGGTGGGGACGTTAAGGCGGATAGCCATTCTAGGCTCCTCGAAGGCTTCGTGCGGGATGAGTGAAAGAATCGATGGCTGAAGATGCCCCCGACATGTTTAAGCAGGAGTTAATTTGATTCATGCAAATGATGAATCTTAAGAAAAAATTCAGCATGATTCACGCGTCTCTGAAAGGCACCCGGTGCGGATGAAACCCCTGAAAAATAGACCTCATGTGCTGGTTTTCGATTCTGGTCTAGGCGGCTTGTCAGTTGTTCATTCGATTATTAACGCCGGGCTCGGGGTAGACGTTTTCCATCTGGCGGATACAGCATTCTTCCCCTATGGCGAAAAGCCAGATGAGGCCTTGATCCTCCGTGTACCCACGGTGATTCGGGCCGGAATTGAGGCCACCTCCGCTGATTTGGTCATCGTCGCCTGTAACACAGCTAGCACATTGGCGTTGGATGCCGTCCGAGCAGAAGTTGAGATTCCAGTGGTTGGCGTTGTCCCCGCGATTAAGCCTGCCGCCGCCCTCACCCGGACAGGAACCTTCGGTCTATTGGCAACGCCAAAGACCGTGACGCGTTCCTATACTGATCAGCTGATCACAGCTTTTGGTACAGGGAAAACCGTTTTGCGCCATGGAGCAGTAGGTCTCGCTGGGGCAGCAGAAGCTAAGCTGGCGGGTGAGACACCAGATCCTGAGATATTCCAAGCCGCTATGTCTGGGCTTTTTGGGCAAGACGGCGGCGACGCTATTGATGTCATCGTGTTGGCTTGCACCCATTATCCCTTGGTTCAAGCAGAGCTTGAGGCCTTAGCACCTCATCCTGTGACCTGGATTGATTCAGGCGCTGCAATCGCACGGCGAACCGCCGATTTATTGCAAGATCAGATGGATCAGGGGGCGACAGCCTTGCACACGGGCCTAACAACAGGTGGGGCAGATGGAGCGACTCGTCGCGTCCTGACCGGCTTTGGGTTTCAAACAACTCAAGCCTTGGATGTTGAGTTTCAGCTTTAGCCCCTTTTCGAGTGGGTGCGCTGGCGTTAAGCCTTAGGCATGAACCTGATGGACCGCCTCCCCCCTGTACGGGGCAAACTCGAAGCCAGTGTTATCTTGGCCCCTTTCACGTGGTTTCGAGTCGGTGGGCCGGCCGAAGTCCTATTTCAACCTGCCGATGAAGCCGATCTAGCGGACTTCCTGCGCCTTTGCCCCGCCGATATCCCCATTCTGGCAGTCGGTGTTGGCTCAAACCTCATCGTGCGCGATGGCGGGGTGCCCGGTGTAGTCATCCGCTTGTCGCCGCGCGGTTTTGGTCAGATATCAACCGATGGCCTTCAGGTCACGGCGGGGGCGGCCTGTCTTGACGCCAGTGTCGCTAAAAAAGCGGCAGAAGCGGGGATTGCGGGCTTGGAATTCTATCGCGGCGTTCCCGGAACGATCGGGGGTGCCTTGCGCATGAATGCAGGCTGCTACGACAGCGAGACGAAGGACGTCTTGGTTTCCTGCGTTGCCTATGATCGGGCAGGTAAGCGCCATGTGCTTAGCTGCGCTGACATGGGCTTCACTTATCGACACACGACGGCACCGGCTGATCTGATCTTTGTGTCCGCGACCTTCCAAGGCACGGCGGATGATCCGGCAGAAATCCTCGCCCGCATGGACGCGATCACCCAAAAGCGCGAACAAAGTCAGCCCATTCGGGACAAAACTGGCGGCAGTACATTCAAAAATCCTGACCCTGTACAGTCCGGTGGGCGCAAGTCCTGGCAAGTGATCGATGCCGCTGGTTTACGCGGCTATCAGATCGGCGGCGCTCAGATGAGTGAGAAGCATTGTAACTTTATGATCAACACCGGGACCGCGAGGGCTAAAGACCTTGAGGCCTTGGGTGAGCATGTGATCCAACAGGTCAAGGCGACGCAAGGCGTTGACCTGCATTGGGAAATCAAGCGGATCGGAATTGAAGGCTAAAGCCGTTTAGAAGTTATCTTTCAGCCATTGCACGGCACGGGCAACTGGGTGGCTGGATGGTTCCACCATTTGCGAAGCACTGCTGGCCATATCTGTCGGCCGCTCCACGCCCCAACGCAACAGACCTGCTGCGACTGAATAGCCAGGGCCTGCAACCGCATCGCCAAGACCCGTAAAGCGCTGGGGTCGACCAATACGGACGTGGCCTTCAAACACACGGGCTGCAAGCTCGCGCACGCCGTTTAACTGGCTACCTCCCCCGGTCAAGACAATTCGGCGACCGGCATTGAGCTTATCAAGCCCACCTGCGCGCAAACGGTCGCGCAAAAGTTCCAAAGTCTCCTCAACGCGGGGCCGAACCACCCCGGTCAGAATAGAGCGTGGAGCTTGATCTGAGATGAGTTGACCATCTTCGCCCATGCGCGGCGCATCAATCATCAGATTATCTTCATTTAGGCTGGCAATGGCGCTGCCATGAACGATTTTCAGACGCTCGGCCGCAGCTGCTGTCGTGCCAAGGCAATGGGCTATGTCGTGGGTGACATGGTCAGACCCGATAGGGACTGCATCGACATGGATTAAAGCGCCAGCGTGGAACAGTGCAGCTGTGGTCGAGCGAGCGCCCATATCCACGACCAAGGCCCCCAGTTCCAAATCATCTTCTGCCAGAGCGCCCAATGCCGCAGCATAGGGCGCAGCGACAGAGCCTGAAATCGTATAAGTCGCCCGCTCTACACACAGGACAATATTGCGCCATTGTGGCGTTGGGGCCGTCACCACTGTCACGGCGACGCCTAAGCGACGCCCCAGCATGCCGCGTGGATCGCGCACTTTTTGGCCATCGACAACAAAGAAACTTGGCGTTGCATGCAGGATCGAACGGCCATCAAGACGCACATGCGACAGCGCCGAGCCGACTACGCGGCGGCGCTCTTTGGGCCCAATTTCGGCATTGGCAAAGGTGATTTCGCCATGGGCTTGCTCAGCTCGGACGCCAAAGCCTGAAACAGAGACGACCACTTCGCTGACCGTCACGCCAGACATGCGCTCCGCTTGCGCAATCGCTGCCCGCACGGCCTTTGTAGCGGCATCCAGATCGACAATCGCGCCATTACGCACACCGCGTGCAGGCTGGGTGCCAACCCCGGCCACCCGCAAGGGGCCCGTGCCTTGGCCGGTGCTGCCAATAAAACAGGTGATCTTAGACGCGCCAATATCAAGTGCGGCCAACATGGCGGCACGAGGTGCAAGAGTTCGACTTTCGACGGCAGCGCGCTTAGTTAAAGAGGACATGTTTGTCTCATTTCGGTGTGTATCAAGCCTTTTGAGCGGATTTCGCCGCTTCTTGAGCCTTCGTCACCGACAAACGTTCTGGAGTCGGGCGGAGAATGAGGGTGCCTGATGTTCTTAGATCAAGGCGGGCGAATTCGCGGTCTAGAATTTGATGGCTAGCTTGTAGCGCCTGCACATGCGCCAATGCTTCTGCCATGCCGGTTTCAGGCAGCAGGATATCGCCGCCCGACTTTAATCTCAGGGTCCAACGACGGTCACCAACCCACAGAGCCGCCGATGTGCGGCTGGCAACGTCTGGCGATGCGCGTAACGCCTCAAACAGCGCGGGGGCCTGCGGGCCGGCATTGGCACCAACAACCAAAGCATAGCCCTTGGCAGACTTCGTATTCTTTGCCTCGCCCAGCTTGCGACCTGTGCCATCCATAAAGGACAAATGACCTTGGTCTTGCCACAAGGCAGTGGCAGCGCGGGGGGTGATGAGGATTTGGATTTGGTCTGGCCACAGGCGACGAACAACAACTTGCTCCACCCATGGCAATTCTGCGACACGTGCTCGAACGTCTGATGGGTCAATGCCAAACATGACATCATCGGCCATCACGCCGGATTTTACTTCCGCCTCTGCACGTTGATACTCGCTCAATTGCGTGCCATTCGGGGCCTGTACATTGATAATCCGAACCGCAAGCCCCGCGCTTCGAGCCGTATTGCCAGCACTGGTTTGGATCCCACGACCCAAATCATCCAAAATGCCAAGGCCAGCAGCCAAAAGGATAAAGATTGCCAAGACGGATCCGAGGGTAAAACTGACCAGAATACGACGGGTTGGGCCGTCATATTGCGCAGCGCGCATGCGGGCATGAGCCCAAGCGCCCAGCTTCATGGTCCAAGCATGGCTATCGGTACGACGGGGGGAACGAGGCCGCCCGCGAGGTGCTGGGGCGCGCTTGGGGGCCGCACGGCGCATTTGTCTCATCGCGGGCATGACGCGTCCTCCAACATCCATTTTACGAGATCATTAAATGACAGGCCAATATGGGCCGCCTGCTCGGGTGCCAAGGAAGTTGGCGTCATTCCGGGCTGGGTATTGATTTCCAACACCACCAAACGGTTGGTGGCGGGGTCATAGCGGAAGTCCGTCCGCGTCACGCCGCGACAACCGAGCAGTTGATGAGCTCGCACGGCATCGCGCATCGCCTTCTCATGTACCATGGCAGGTAAATCGCTTGGGTTCACATGATGGACAGAGCCGCCAGCCGCATATTTGGCGTCATAATCATAAAACTCATGGCCGGTGCGGATTTCGGTAACAGCCAAAGCGCGGTCGCCCATGACGGCGACCGTCAGCTCGCGGCCTGCGATAAATTCTTCCACCAGCACCTCATCGCCAGACCGCCAGTCGGGGTCGAGCAGCTTTTCTGGCGGCCGATTTTCACCCTTACGCACGATGAAGACACCAAAGGACGACCCATCGGCATTGGGTTTCACCACATAGGGCGGCTCTAAGGGATGTTCGCGGGCCGCATCATGGCGCGACATCAGTTTGCCCGCAGGCACATCAAGACCTGCACTGGCAAACACGGCCTTGGCCTTTTCTTTGTCCATCGCGAGGGCTGAGGCCAGAACGCCTGAATGGGTGTAAGGGATGTTTGCGATTTCCAGCACAGATTGGATACGCCCATCTTCGCCCCACGGCCCATGCAGCGCATTGAGCGCAATGTCAGGCGAGACCGATTTCAGGACCGAAGCAATGTCGCGGTCAACGTCAATTTCAACGACATCGGCACCTAGCGCACGCGCGGCATCGGCGCAGGCCTTGCCGGAGACAAGCGACACAGGTCGCTCGGCTGACCAGCCGCCCATTAACACCCCTACCCGCACGCCCTTCATGCTGCGCCAATCCCTTTAATCTTGGGGTACGCATCGTTACCCATCGCATTAATTGATGAGACATGAAGGATTGAGGTGAATCGACCGTTAAAGTCCGAACACTTTGATGCAGAAAAGATTTGGGCTTTTGGAGCGATTTCAGCTTAACCAGATACCTCTCGATAGCTTTGCCAATTTCGGCGTCATCGCCATTAAAAGTAACCAACGAGCAAGTACTGGCCTCACGGCGATTTTCAAGCTGAACACGAGCTAGACGCTAACGCCTGCATGCCTTGCAATGCATTCAAGCTTGGAAGCTAGTGTTTATTTGCTTGACGCAAAACCTCTTCAGAAATTATCTCGGCACCAGCTACACTGATGGAGTGGGCTTCGTCCTTCAGAACAACAACCTTTGAAGCAGAAGCATTAGCAATACGTGTTGCGTTTTGCTGGCTGACAACTTTGTCATTTTCACTTGCGAAGACAAAAACCGGTGCGCCACCTTGAACGGCACACAATTCGGTACCGACTCCATTTAGCATGGCTAGCTCTTGGTATGCTGAGCCAACTGCCTTCACATGGCCGTACCTTATGGATTCACCTCGCGCACTGGGCATATTCGCATAGTTTCTGCATGGAGTGTTTACGAGAACGAACGCAGTGTTGCGGGATTGGGGCAAGATACTTGAAAGCTGAATCAGCACAAACCCCCCGAAGCTATTACCCATGAAAACAGTAGGCAACTCCTGTTTCTTACCCAGATCGAAATATGCCTGCTGCAATTGAATTCGCTTCACAAGTAACTCACCATCTTTCTTTATGAGGTCACGGCTCGGCAAAAAGTTTGAAAGGCCAAATCCGGGTGCTCCAGGGTACTCTAGTGCCCAGACCTTGTAGCCCGTTGCGAGCCAAGGCTGGAGGATGTTGCTGGGTTCGGGGGCAGACCTCGAATAGGGACCTCCATGCAAATAAACCAGCAGGCCTCTTGGCTTCCCAGTATCTGGAAGAAACTCATAATAGCCCGATCGCCCTAGCGGCACCCAAGCAGGCTTGGGGTCGCTCGACCCGCAGCCGAATGACGTCTGCAGATATTTACCAGAATTGCTCCCAGACCTCTCTTGGGCGGGATTCTCGGCAAGGTTTATCAATCGCAGACCACTCGGACCTTGGGCAGGAAGTTGCTGACCAACCTTTATCCAACTCGGTTTGATTTCGTCGCTTATCTGTGACGGATTAAAATTGCTAGCCTTCGCGATCTGATAGGAAAAGTTTTCGATAACTAGTGTGTTATCCGCAGACAAGAAGGCTTCCTTGATGTCCCCAATCGGGCTCGCCAACTCTGTGGCTACACCGGTTTGCCCCACAAGGAATAGGTTACGCGTTTCGCCACCATAACCCAACCAAATAGCGACTCCATTTGAAAATTGACCAACATAGTCGGCTGCAACGAGCTTTGGCGACATCAGTTTTTGTTGCGAAATCACCCGCGCATCAAGTGTTGCAATGCGCGAAATCTGCACTTGCGCCTCAGCTTTCGCCAAAGGTGTTTCGTTGACTGTATCTCGCTTCATAATTGCCACAGTACAGGTGTCAGTATTTGTACCGTTTTCATGACATGAAATGGAAGCTCTGCTAATCTTGGCGAAATCTGTTGGAATCCTTATAATCTGACTAGGACGCTCCATATCCACAAGGACAAGGTTGTTGTCGAAGACCTGTGGGCCAAAGACAACATACCCCGCGTGACCACCAAGAAATTGACGGTTTCGCCTATAACGATTGATTTGATCTGTGAGAGTTTGGATTTCCTCGGTAAGTAAGGTCTGCGGATCAATCTTGAAGACTGCTCCACCGAGTTTTCGGAAATAATATGCATCGGCCGTTCGCGACCACCCAAGCGGGGTGACGTTCATGATCCCAACGCCTCTAAGTGCACTTTGTACCTTTAGAAGCTCAAAGGACTTTGTGTCGTCGAGCTTTGGCTCAAATTCTGGATTCTGGAAGACCGAAACAAACGAACCGCTTGGTGATAAACTCACCACAGAGGATAATGGGCGACTGCAAATCTGCTGCGCTGATAGAGCACCTATCACACTCTGGTCTTGCGAGAATTCCTTTGCCGCTTGCCCCAAGAGAGCGACTACTAGTGGTTCATTTTTGTCAGCGCGTAAGGCAAGCGCCCCTAAAGGGATTATCGCGATTGAAACACAAAAAACCAAAATTTTTGCGATCAGACGCAATCGAAATCTCCTTAGCTCTAGCCGAAACCCCACCCCAGCCAGACTAGCTGATTTTCATGAAGTGTGCATCTTAACTTAAGGTCCGCTTATGGAGCATTATTAGGTCGCCCATGCGCCCTCACCCCTACCCAAACACCCGCAAATAAAGTGCGCGCATCATGCCAGCAGTCGCGCCCCAGACATAATGGTCGCCATAGGGCATGGCGTAATAATAGCGGGTTTGGCCGTTATAGTCGCGCGAATGGCGTTGGTGATTGGCTGGGTCCATGAAAAAAGCAAACGGCACTTCGAAAATCGCATCGACTTCGCGGGGGTCGGCGACAAAGCCTGCCTGATGAGAAACGAGGGCCACAATCGGCGTTACCCGAAACTGGGTAACGGTCTCATAGGGGTCCGATGCCCCCAAGACACGAACATGGGCCGGATCAAGTCCCACTTCTTCGCGTGCTTCACGCAGCGCAGTTGCAATTGCGTCAGCATCTTCAGCTTGCCGACGCCCACCTGGAAAAGCGATTTGGCCAGAATGGGTTGGCATATCGGCGGAACGGCGGGTCAATAGGACCGACAGCCCGGTTTCACGCGTGATAAGCGGTACAAGGACGGAGGCTTCTCGCAATTTTGCTTGCGCAGGTCGTTCCCCAGATAGGTCAAAATCGGAATAAGGTGGGGGTCCGACCAGATCGTCCAGCGGAGCCAAGCGCCGCTCAAGCAAAGCAATCAAATCCGCTTCGCTCATCCCTCCAAGCCTTCAACACGTCCCAGATCGAATGACGCGCCTTGGCTGGTTAGCGACAAACGCTCCCCTTCTAAAGTGGCCCACTCGACGAGTTCATAAAAGGGCGCACGTAAGATGCGGGCATTCAATCGCCCTCGCACCCGCACATAAGGTCTGGGCTCACCGGTTTTGGGATCATGCTCCACCCACAAAGGATTGCTGGGACCCACCACGACTTGATCGCCAACATTGGTGGTGACGACGATGCTGGGCCCAAAACTGGTGTCGAGTTGATCAACCCGTGTCCCCAGAAAGTGCGCGTCGGCCACATGAACTATGACTTTCTCGCCTGGGGTCACCAAATAGGTCTGGCCATCTTCATCCTTGCGCAGAATGGTCGAGAAGAGGTCGATCATAGGCTGACGCGTGATGCGCACTTTTTCGTGCCACCAAGTGCCATCCGCACGAATTTCCATGCCGATATCGCCACAATGGGCCGGATTCCATGTCTCAACGGGCGGCAAGGCCCGCTCGCGCCCATGTTGGCCCTGTAAACGCATCAATTCGGCCAACAAATCTGCAAGGGGACGTGGATCACTCATGCAATCAACTTAGGTTTGTTCCCGGGGGATGACCAGATCAGGTCGCACTGATCGACACATGAAACCTCTCTGAAAAGACACTCGCACAACACCCTTGAGTCAGGCTAGGCTAAGCTGATGAGTAATTTGGCCAATCAAACCCCTTCCGACGAGACCACTGGACGCATTGATCGCGCCCTCGAAACCATTGCTGCGGTCCGCGCCGGCGTCGGGGGTGCGATCCTTGGCCAAGAGCGGGTGATTGATTTAACGCTCGCCACGATCTTGGCCGGTGGCCATGGTCTGCTTGTTGGCGCGCCGGGTCTTGCAAAAACTCGTCTGGTCGAGGCGGTAGCCATTGCAACGGGCCTTGACTGGGGCCGGGTCCAATTCACGCCAGATTTAATGCCATCCGATATCATCGGGTCCGAGATCTTGGATCAAGATAGCGCTGGCAAACGCAATTTTCGCTTTGTGCGCGGCCCCGTATTCACCAGCCTCTTGATGGCGGACGAAATCAACCGGGCCAGCCCACGCACCCAATCCGCGCTGCTGCAAGCCATGCAAGAAGGCCAAGTCACCGTTTCAGGGGTGACCTATACCCTGCCTGAGCCCTTCTTCGTTCTCGCGACGCAAAACCCCATAGAGCAAGAGGGCACCTACCCCTTGCCTGAAGCGCAATTGGACCGCTTCTTGTTGCAGATCGATGTGCCCTTCCCGGATCGGGAGACAGAGCGTCAAGTCTTACTGGCGACGACGGGCGACAGCGATTTAGTTGCAAAGCAAGCCCTAAAGCCCGGTGAATTGGCCACTCTTCAAAGCTTTGTGCGCACCATGCCCGTGGGCGAAAAAATCCTCGATGCGGTCCTCGACCTCGTCCGCTCTGCGCGGCCAGAAAGCGCGACAGATCCTGAGATTCGTGACCTCGTCGCGTGGGGGCCGGGGCCCCGTGCAGGCCAAGCCTTGATCAAAGCCGCAAAAGCGCGCGCCTTCCTTCGGGGCCGGGTCAGCCCAAGCTTGGATGACGTGACCGCGGTTGCGCGCGCTGCTTTGGCTCACCGGATGTCACTAACCTGGCGGGCCCGCGCGGACGGCCTTGACCTCGCCAAGCTGATTGACCGTTTGGTACAAGAGGCACTGCGACCCGCATGAAGGCGAGCCAACAGGCTTTTATCCCTGCCAAATTGGCTGGCGATGCCCAGATTTTGGCAAATGGCGTGCCTGCCCTGTTGATGGATGCACGCAAAACCGCTGCCAGCTTGATGCTAGGTGCCCACGGGCGACGCCGCGCTGGCATGGGTGAAGCCTTTTGGCAGCACCGCGAACTTCTCGATGGCGAGAACCTAAGACAAGTCGACTGGCGACGTTCCGCGCGGTCTGACCGGCTTTTTGTGCGTGAGATGGAACGCGAAAGCCCGGCCTCTTTGCAAATCTGGGTCGACACAAGGTCATCGATGCTGTGGCGCAATCAGACTAGTCGCCCAACCAAGGCTGAACGCGCTTTGGTGGTCGCCCTAGCACTGGCCATGGCCGCAAAGGCTGGGGGTGAGCGGGTCAGCACGCTTCTGGGCGGGCAAGCACTGGGCCAAGAGGAAGCGTTTCTAGAGGCGTTGATTAGCAGTGGCGCGCACTTTGACTCGCAAGCTCCGATTGACAACAAGCGACCCTCACAAATCCTCATCGTCAGTGATGGGCTGGAACCTATTGAGATTTGGGCAGAGCGCTTGCGCCGCCTGTCCTCAGGGGCTCAGCATGTTCTCTATCTTTTAGTCCGCGACCCAGACGAGGAGGCCTTTCCATTTGAGGGTCGTGTGTCCTTTATGGCACCTGGAACCAACACGCCCGTGATCATCGGCCAAGCCGGCGCGGCGCGGGACGATTATCAGCGCATCTATCGGCTCCATGGCGAAGCACTCCGGGCGGCCCTTGCCAGCGCACGGGGTCACTTGGTCACCCACGCCACCGATCAACCTGCCTTGCCAGTGACCCTGCAGGCAGCGGCCTTGTTGGACGGACGCGGTGCGACCAACCTCGGGGTGGGCTGAACCATGTTCACCCTTGGGTCTTTGGGCATCACAACCCCTTTAGCTTTATTAGCGTTGGCCGCCTTGCCGCTGATTTGGCTAGTTATTCGTGCTTTGCCGCCTGCACCGCGTGAGCAGGTTTTTCCGCCTACGGCCCTGCTGACCAAGCTTCAAAACACCGAAGAAACCCCGAAAAAGACCCCACCTTGGCTCGCTTGGTTTCGGGTGATTGCTCTCAGCCTTTTGGTGCTGGGGTTTGCAGGTCCGGTCCTTAATCCGATTACGACCCCCGATACACGACCTTTGTTGATCGTGCTGGACGATGGTTGGACATCGGCCCCTGGGTGGCGTGCAGTCACAGAAGAAGCAGCCCAAACCGCCCGCGCTGCAACAGGTCCGGTCCGCCTTTTGTTGACGGCAAGCGGGCGCGGCCAATCTGGGCCGTTAGAGGTGTTAAGCCCGAACCAAGCCGCTGCGCGCCTTCTCGCAGCCCAGCCCAAGCCTGTTTTGCCAGACCCCGCTTGGGCAACAAAGACGCTCGCCAGCCTTCCAAAGGGGCAGCGAATCTTATGGTTTTCAGACGGTGTCGCCCATACTGGCAGCAAAGACTTTGCAAGCAAGTTGACTGAGCTTGGCGTGGTCCGATTGCGCAGCGTGCCGCAAGGCGCTGTCGCCATTACGCGCGCAGCAGCCACTTCGGAAGGCTATAGCCTCGGCGTACTGGCAGGCCCATCAACCAACCGGACGCAAAGGCTGGAAGCAGTAAACAGTCGCGGGCAGAAATTGCGGGAGACCACGCAGGCAGTCGTTTCAACGGGGGTCAGCTTTGCGCTTGAGTCGGTCATCATGCGCGATGTCGCGGCTCTGCGTACTGCTGACGCGCGCTCTGCAGGGGGCGTCTATCTGCTGGACGCCTTTGATCGTCGCGTCCGAACGGGCCTGATTGCCGAGCGCCAAGATGATCAGCCCCTTTTGTCGGACGCCCATTACTTGGAAGAAGCACTCAAGCCTTCAACTGATTTAACCCGCGCCAATCTATCTCGTTTGGTCGACGCCGGTCTGGACGCGCTGATCCTGCCAGACGCGGGCGAGTTGGCGCCACAAGACCGCGCGGCATTAGAACGCTTTGTTCGCGCCGGTGGGCTCATCATCCGTACCGCAGGGCCTAAGCTTTTAGCCGCGGGACCAAGCCCGTTAATACCGGCCGCGCTTGGCCCTGAACCTCGCACCGTGCGCGGCAGCATGACGTGGGACAATGCTGGCAAAGTGGCCGCGTTTGATCGAACCAGCCCTTTTGCTGGCTTAGCTATACCGGACGATGCCCGCGTTACCCAAGTTGCCGTTTTAGCACCTGAAACCGGGGACGCTGCACCTTCGACTACCCGCGACGGCCAAGCGCTACAAATCTGGGCGAGGCTATCGGACGGGACACCACTGGTGACGGCGCGGGAATTGGGCAAAGGCAAAGTCGTCTTATTTCACACCACTGCAGGCCCAGCTTGGAGCGATGTGGCCTTTTCAGGCCTGCAGGTCGCCATGTTGCGTCGCGTGCTGGCCCAAGCAGCCTCCAGCGCCATTCCGGCCAATATTGTAATTGGCACCGCGCCTTTAAAACCGGTCTTGGTGCTTGATGGCTTTGGCGCATTTCGTGCGCCCGACCCCCAAATTCGTCCCATTCGAGCCGAGGACGTTCAAACGCTGCGGCCTAGCCTAGATCAGCCGCCAGGCATTTATGAAGGCGGTGGTGTGCGCTGGATCTTGCAAGCGGCCGCCCCAAATTTACGGTTGGACCCATTGCCAGACTTGCCAAGGGTCGAACGCGTGGCGCAAGCCGAAAAGCAGCCTCAGTCGCTATCTGGCCCACTCCTCGGCTTGGGCATGGCCCTTCTGCTTGCCGACATGCTCATCAGCCTCCTCCTTGCACACAAATTTGCGCGCCTCAAAACGTTTGGCTGGGCGCGCAAGAAGCGGCAGCCAAGCGCGAGCTTGTTGGGTCTAATGCTGGCCTGCCTTGTGTTATTTGGCGGCGCGCAAGAGGCCTACGCGCAAAAGAACAAAGCCAGCCAGCGCCAAGGCGATCTCGCCCTTGCCTATATCAAAACAGGGGATGGGGCACAGGATGCACAAACCCAACGCGGCCTTGAAGGGCTTTCGCGGGCGCTGCGTGATCGGACGTCGGTGGAGCCGGGTGTCGTTGTCGGCCTAGACCCGGCCCAAGACGATTTGGCGCTTTACCCGATCTTGTTCTGGACTTTAGGCGATAGCGTCACCGAAACCCGGCCAGAAGTGGCCAGTGCCTTAGACCGCTACATGAAAAACGGCGGCGTCTTGTTTATTGATTCCCGTGGTGCAGGCCGCACGCCAGCCATGGCGCGCCAGATTACCCGTGCGGCGCTGCGCGGCATTGAAGCTCCACCTTTGGCCCTCGTGCCAAATGACCATGTTCTGACCAAAGCCTTCTACATCCTTCAGCGCTTTCCTGGCCGCTATCCAAATGCCAGCTTATGGGTTGAAACAGAGGCGTCTGCGGCAGCCAGTGCTAATGACGGCGTCTCGCCGCTCATTCTCGGCGATGGAGACTGGGTCTCCGCTTGGGCCAAAGCCCCCAATGGTCTGCCGCAAGGTTTCGACGCAACTGGACCAAGCGCCAACGAAGTGTCGCTTCGGGTCGGCATCAATGTCGTTCTTTATGCGCTAACTGGCAATTACAAAGCCGATCAAGTCCATGCGCCCGCCCTCTTAGAACGGCTAGGTCGCAGGCAGGGTCAACCGAGATGATGGGCTTTGACCTCATCAAACTGGGTTTTGACCCTTGGCTGCCTTCCGTTGTCCTCTTGGGCTTCGCGAGTGTAGGCCTAGTCTTGGTCGGCCTTTACACACGCTTGGGCGGCAAGGCCCCGGTTACGCGTTTGTGCCTTTTAGTCGTCGCGCTCATCGGTCTATCAGGGCCCAGCCAAGTGCAAGAAGAGCGGGTTGCCCTGACGGACATCGTCAGCATTTTGGTGGATCGTTCCGAAAGCATGGCTTTGTCGGATCGCACCAAAGGCGCCGAGGCTGCACTGACCGCCCTGAAAGCGCGTTTAAGCCAAGTTGAAAATCTGGAAGTCCGCGTCACCTATTTTGATGGCGGCGGCGCAGGTACGGCCCTTGGCGCGGGCCTTGATCAAGCTTTTGCAGATATCCCGCCAGACCGGGTTGCGGGCGCGATTATCATAAGCGACGGTCGCTTCATCGACGGGGAAGACGCAGCCCGCCCCTTCCCTTTGCATCAGGTCCTTATCGGTAGCCCGCAAGAGCGCGACCGACGAATTGATCTCAGGTCAGCCCCCAAGCAAGCGCCGATCGGTGAGACTACCAAGGTGATTGTACGGGTCGAAGATACTGATGCTTCCGTTCCTTTGACGGTGCGCGTCGGCACAGATGCGCCACAGACGCTAAAAGTGCCCACGGGCGAAGATATCATTATTGAAGTGCCAATTGCGCAACGCGGTCTGGTCCCGATTGCCATTGAAACGCCTGGGGTCGTAGGTGAAGTTTCAACCGCTAATAATGGGCTCGCGCTCTCGATCACGGGTGTACGCGACCGTCTACGGGTCATGCTGGTGACAGGCCAGCCCTATGCGGGGTCACGGGCTTGGCGGAATCTTTTGAAGTCAGACCCAAGCGTGGATTTAGTGCAATTCACCATTCTCCGCCCGCCCGAAAAGCAGGACTTTACGCCAACCGAGGAACTATCGCTCATCCCCTTCCCGACGCGCGAACTCTTTCTCGACAAGATTGATAGCTTTGATTTGGTGGTTTTTGACCGCTTTTCGCGCCTATCTGTGCTGCCAGACGCCTATCTCGACTCTGTCGCGCAATGGGTAGAGGGCGGTGGAGCCTTTTTGATGCTGGCGGGTCCATCTGAAGGACTCGATGAAGGGGTCCAGTCAACGCCGCTGAGCCGCATTCTGCCGGTTCAATCACGGGGCGAGCCCATTGAAACGGCTTTCCGCCCCACCTTGACCGAACGCGGCCGCACCCATCCGGTTTCTGCCAGCTTGGCTGAGCAATCCGACACATGGGGCAAGTGGCTGCGGGTCCAACCATCTGCGGCAACGGGGGACGTCTTGTTGGAAGGAGCCGGCGAGCCATTGTTGGTTTTAGGCCAAGTGGGCCGCGGACGCGTAGCTGCTGTGATGACGGATCAGGCTTGGCTGTGGCGTCGCGGTTATGATGGCGGCGGCCCGTTTGATGAGCTGTTCCGCCGCACGGCGCATTGGCTGATGAAGGAAGCAGATCTTGAGGCAGATCGCCTGATCCTACGCAGCCAGCTTGGCCGTCTTTTGATTGAGCGCCAAAGTAGTGGGGACCCGGGCCCAGCTCAAGTAACCCTGTCGGGCCAATCCTTCCCCGTCTCACTCTCCGTTGCGGGGACAGGTGTTTGGCGGGGCGAGAGCCAGATGGCTAAGCCTGGACTGGTGTTTGTACAATCTGGTGACAAAAGCGCTTTCATTGTCGCGGGTATTGGCAATCCCAACGAAGCCCATTTGTTAACAGCAGACCCCACGGCGTTGGCGGACCCGCAAGCCAAACAAGGTGGCGGGAGTGTGACTTGGGTTGGGAGAGCGGGTACAGGCCCCCTACCCAACATCACGCGCTTAGGCAAAAGCCAGAAAGCCGGACCCGATGGGCTGGGTTTAAGGCGCTCAGGAGCCACCAGCGTGACCGCAACGAGCCGAGACGCGATCCTGCCGCCTTGGGTCTATGCGATCTTGCTGGTTACGCTGGCCCTATTGGGCTGGTGGCGAGAGGGTAGGTTGCCCCCGTCGCGCCCCAAGTTTTAAGACGCGGCTTGGATCAAAAGTTTTCCTGATGGGGTCGCTACGTCGAGGCCCGGGCTGTGCCGCCACAGCAGGCGGTTTGGGTCAGCAGGCCCCGGCAGGATCATGTGTCCCTTGGGCACCCGCTTAAAGCAATAGGGCTCAAAGAATGCGAGGTCGCCTACCAAAATGATTGGCAAGCCCGTTAGGCTGTCACTGGCGGCAAGGCAGGCTCTAACCAGTTTGCCGCCCAAACCTTTGCCCTGCTGGTCTGGTGCGACCGCAATTGGCCCTAAGAACAACGCTTTATCGCCTTGATCGGTAACCAGTGGCCAAAGGCGGCACGCGCCAAGGAGTTGGCGATCTTTTGATAGCGCCACGAAAGATAGGTCGCGACGACAAAGGTTCCCCTCGCGCAGGCGGGCAGCGGCCTTTGCGTGTCGCCCGGGGCCAAATGCTCGGCCGTAAAGCGCTTCAGCAGCGCCGTCATACGCTGCGGCATCGGGCAGAAGATCAAAAGTCGCAGTCAATTCTCGGGTCACTTGTGTCAATCAAAGCAGGACAACGCGCCTCAGGTTCGCGCGCGCGATGCTTTAAAGGACATGCGCTCCCTATGAAAGGCGCAAATCACATTTTTGAATTTGAGTTTGGACGCAAATGGGCTAGGCCCAAGCGCGCGCTGTTTGAACCAAATGCAGGCTAGGAACGTAATGTGACTATGACCAAATTCCCTCTTCGCCCCGCCTTCGCCCTTTTCCTGCCGCTGCTGAGTGCCATTGGGCTCGCAAGCCCTTCTAAGGCTGACACAGCCGAGCCTAGTTTTAAGCGGGTTCTCCGCGATGGCACGTTTGAGATCCGAGACTATGAAGCCCAAGTGGTCGCTGAAGTTCGCGTCCCCGAAGGTCGCGGTGATCCCGCAAGCGCGGGCTTTAGACCCTTAGCCCGCTATATTTTTGGCGGCAATAAACCGCGCGCCAGTATCGCAATGACCGCTCCGGTCACCCGGCAGCAAGAAGGTCAATCCATTGCCATGACCGCGCCTGTCATTCGTCAAGATGCGGGGGCAGAGTGGAAAGTACGCTTTATCATGCCAGAGGGCTCAAAACTGGCGACCATGCCCGTCCCGAACGACCCAAATGTCCGTTTGTTGGAAGAGCCGGCAAAGCGTTACGGCGTGATCACCTTCTCGGGCTTTGGCAGCCAAGCCACGATGGCGCAGAAGAGCGAGGAATTGCGCACGTGGCTTCAGGGCAGAAAGCTGACGCCGATTGGGGCACCGATTTATGCGTCCTATGATCCACCTTGGACTGCGCCGTTTCTGCGCCGTCACGAAGTTTGGCTGGCGTTGGCCGCACCGACCAAGCCCTAAAAACATACGAGATTTTTGGTTGTGCGGAAAGAGTGGCTGGGGTGCTAGGGATCGAACCTAGGAATGTCGGTACCAAAAACCGATGCCTTACCGCTTGGCGACACCCCAAGAGAGGCAGGCAGATAGACGGGCTTGGGCCTCGGTGCAAGGCTTTTGATCACATAAGCACTGCCATCCAGCTTCAATACGACCTTCGCTCCACCTACCCCTCAGATTAGCGAGCGCAGATAACCAATAATCAAGCTGTCTAGCTCCGCCAGCCAGTCGAGCTTGGTCGCTGTCGGTAGCTTAATGGCCGCCGCGATGGCAGCATGGGTGGTCGTGATCAGCAGTTTGCAAACAGTGTCCAACCGAGTTTGATGGCCAGATGTTATAAACGGTTGCAACACTTCCTTCATTTTGAGGGCAACTTGGTCATCTTCGCCAAAGGCGTAGCCTGTCCCTGCAAAAATTCGGTCGGATGCTTCTGTCAGTATGACATAAGCAGGATTGGCTTCGTAGAAAGCCAAGAAGGGTTCAAGGAAATCACGGCCTGCTTGCTCGATGGACGCTGGCGGATTTGCTGCTTGGCCCTGCACATTTCTCTCTGCAATGGCTTCAATTACCGCACCATATCTTTCTGCTAAAGCAGTCAAGAGTGCGGCGCGATTAGGAAAGAATTGGTAGAGCGAGCCCGGCGAAGTAGCCGCATGCTTTGCGACCATATCCATTCTCAGTCCCTCGGCACCATGCACCAAAATCAAGTCTGCTGCCGCATCTAAAAGGCGGTCCACTCGGCGCTGACCCCGGTCTTGACTTGGTGCTTTGGCTATCAAAACCGTCATCACCTATCTCTCCTAACGCATCGCGATTAGCCGCATTGACAATATGAGATTTATCTCATATTTGCAAATACGAGATTAATCTCATATTCTGGAGAGCCTCTAATGACCACCCTTAACCGCCGTGCCCTAGTCGGGGGCCTCACAGCTTCAACCTTGGCTTTTTCGGTGCGGGCTGGAACGGTCACCGACACCGATGTGATTATCATCGGCGCTGGCGTCGCAGGCATATCAGCTGCTCGACGGCTCAAGTCAGCTGGCGTTCGCGCAATCATCTTAGAGGCACGAGACAGGATCGGCGGTCGTGTCCTCACTGACACGCAAACATTGGGCCGCACGTTTGATCGCGGCCCCTATTGGCTGCATAACAAAGCGACCAACCCGTTAGTGCCCTTGGCGCGAGATGGTGGTATCGACTTGGTCGAAAGCAGCTATGACAATGGCAATATTTTTCATCAAGGATCGCCAAGTTCCAATCCGTCGTGGGAGGACGCGACCGAGGCCGCAGTAGCCTGGGAAATGCGTCAGCTTCTGCCCTTTGCCCGCTCAAAAGATCGAGCTTTGGGTGCAACCTTACCCAATCCGAGCCCCGCGCAACGCCATGTAGCCAATATCTTCGCCGTGGAAATGGGCGAAGACCCGAGCTTGGTCTCGCTGCAGGGCTATTACGATCTTGAGGCAGGTGAAGACTTGATTCCGGTAAACGGCATGGGACCACTGGTGCTGGGCTTAGCGGGAGGGGTGGAAGTTCGTCTAAACTGCCCCGTTTCGACGCTGCGCTGGAATGCTGCGCATGGCGTTACCGCCATCGGAAGTTTTGGGCAGTTAACAGCCAGAAAAGTCATTATCACAGTGCCAACAGGCGTCTTGGCCCGGGGTGCAATCCGGTTTGATCCTGCTCTCCCAAGCGCAAAGCAAACCGCGCTTGCTAACTTGCCCATGGGTGCCTTGGAAAAAGTGGCCATGGTGTTGCCCGCGCCCATGCCAGACTTGCCCGAATATGCCCTCTCCAATAGCCATATTCAAAAAGGCCACTATCACGCGCTGGTGAGCGCGCCCGATAAAGGGATGATTACGGCTCTGATCCCGGGTCCTGTGTCGCGCGCCCTGCACGCAGAAGGCTCTGCGGCGCTTGAGGCCTTTGCGTTAGATGTGCTCAAAAATGTGATCGGGACACAAGCGCGCGTGAGTGCTTCAAGCTCCACCAATTGGCAGGGTGATCCCCTTGCCCTTGGCTCTTACCCCCATCAGACAGTAGGCCATGCCAATGCGCGGAAAATCTATTCGCAACCCGTTGAAGATCGATTATTTTTCGCAGGTGATGGCGGTGACGATCCTTTGGCGGTCACCGTTGGCGGCGCATGGAGACAAGGTCAAAAGGCCGCCCAGTCCGTCGCTCGACAACTTGGTATCGGGCGGCGCTGAGAAAACCGACGGCCTTGTATCTGGCGCTAGTCGAAGCAGTCGATTTCCTATATCACCAAGTGTGATTAGAGTGCCTGCCCTACCTATCTTTTAAACCAGATGGCGCGGGCACTGTGGAGGTCAGGGTGAAGCAATTTTTTATTACGATAGCAGGCGTCTTTTTGGGGCTCGTTTTATTCTTTATTCTGATCCCGATCATTCTGGTGGCGTCGGTTGCGGGCTCCAGTGCGCCCGTCACCCCCTCCCACACCGTGTTGAGCCTTGATCTGCGCGGACCTGTTACGGACGTACCACCCAACTCACCCTTTGCAGGCTTTGCTGGCGGCACCGCCGTCGTCGATATTGTGCGCAAACTGCAGGCCGCAGAAACCGATGGCAGCGTAAAAGGCCTGTTCGTGCGCGCCAGCGAAGGCGGCATGGCCCCCGCCCATGCAGAAGAAATTCGTCAAGCCATGATCGACTTCAAGGCAACGGGTAAGTTCGTGATCGTGCATGCCCAAGGCTTTGAATATCCAACGCTCTCCAACTTTGTGGCGGTGTCAGGGGCGAGTGAATTGTGGATGCAGGGCACGACGGACTTTGCAGCAACTGGCATTGTGGCTGAGACATTGTTCTTGGGCGGCTTTATGGAGAAGTTCGGCATTCTGCCCCAGTTCGAACAATTCAAAGAATATAAGAACGCGGTCAACACCTATACCGAGAAAACCTATAATGCCCCACACCGCGAAGCCACGACGGCTATGCTGGGCAGCATTTACAATGCTTTCTTGGCCTCAACCGCTTTTGACCGCAAAATGCCTGTCGAAGCGATGAAGGCGGCCCTCGACCAAGCGCCTCTGTCTGCCGAAGCCGCGTTACAGGCTAAGCTGATCGACAAAATCGGCCAGCCTGAAGAGGCTGGGGAGGCCGCACTTACCCGGGCTGGCGGCAAAGGCAAAGCCCAATTCATTGAACTTGCGAACTATCAACTTCCCCTTGCCTCTGGACCTGTAATTGCTCTGGTCGGCGGCGAAGGGGCCATTATAACTGGCGAGCGCAGCGGCGACCCATTCGCCCAAGAGAGCAATATTACCAGCGACGATTTTGCCGCAGCCATTCGTGATGCGACCGATGATGATGCCGTCAAGGCTATCGTCTTCCGGGTCTCCTCGCCCGGCGGCTCCCCCAGCGCGTCAGATCAAATTTGGGCTGCGATCGAGCGGGCCAAAAAGGCTGGCAAACCCGTTGTCGTCTCGATGGGTGCTTATGCGGCCTCTGGCGGCTATTATGTCTCTACTGGGGCAGATGCGATCCTCGCCATGCCGTCCACCCTAACTGGCTCCATCGGGGTGTTCAACGGCAAGTTTGTGATCAATGACGCGCTCAATCGCTACACAGGCGCCAATATTGCCTCGATCCAAACGGGCGGTGATTTTGTTAGTGCCTACTCCCCCGCTACGCCCTACACCAACAGCCAGAAGGCAGCGATGAATGCGGCGGTGACACGCATTTATGAGGACTTTACGGGCAAAGTCGCCGCTGGCCGGAAACTTCCTTTATCCCGCGTGCTAGAGATTGCAAAAGGCCGCGTTTGGACAGGCAATGAAGCCAAAGACCTCGGCCTCGTTGATCAAATTGGTGGCCTGCGCACGGCGATCTTAAAGGCCAAAGCTTTGGCCAAGATTGAAGCAAAGGACAGCATCACCTTGCGGAGCTATCCAAGTGTTGAAGACCCATTGACGGCCCTCAGTCGCGCCTTTGGGGCCAGTGCTGAAAACGCCAAGGTCACTGCCCGCGCAGCGACCGTGATCGGTGCCCTGGCAGGTGATGAGCGTCTGTCCCAGATCTTGAACGAAGCCTCCCAAGCCAGAGGGCCTAGGATGAGCGAACCGATGCGGGTGCACTAGACCCAATCGCGTCTATTCCATCGCGAATTGGCGGGCCGTTTGAGTAAGCGTCTGAACTAAAGCCCGCTCCTCCTGCGAGAGGAGCGGGTTCCAGACGTCAAAGATCAACACGACGCGTAGCTCATCGCTGTCATTACGCGCCATATGTTCCAGTGTGTCATCAAAGATCAGAACTTTGCCAACTTCCCAACGTCGTTGCTCAAAGCCAACGCGGTAGAGGCAGTTATTGGGCACCACCAAAGGCAAATGTACGACAAGACGGGCATTTGTCTCGCCATGATGGGGTGGGATTTCTGTATGAGGTGCGAGGGCTGAGAACATGGCATTGGGACAGAGCCCACCAATTTCCGCCATCTCAACTTCATCAAGAGCTGCCGCTGTAGTTGGTGCTGTGCTTGGTAATGAACGAGCAGCGTACTTGCTGGCAACATAGCTTGCCAGCACCTCAGGTACGTCAATGATTGAAGGGGTGCGGGTTTGATGAAAGATTCAATTGGCAATTAATGTATTGCGCGTTGCCAAAAGCGACCGGACGGCGTCACATTCTGCTTCGCTAAGCAAAGGGTTCCAAATATCAAAAATCAACACAACGCGTGGTTTGTCGCTGTCGTTGATGGCTTCATGCTCTATGGAATCGTCAAAAATCAATGCCTTCCCTACCTCCCAAATCCGCCATTCATTGCCAACCCGATAACGGCACCTTTCCGGGACAATAAGCGGTAAGTGGACAACAAGACGCGCGTTAGTCTCACCAGTATGGGGCGGGATAGCGCTTTTGGGTGCCAAAGTAGATAGCATAACATTTGGACAAAAGCCGTCTATCTTGGCGAGAGGCAGGTCTTTAAGGATAGCTGAGATCTTTGGAAACGTTTTGTGGGACGCGTTGTCCTCTTGGCCATTTTTGTAAAAAAAGACAGCACTCCAACGCAGGGAATGATTCAGGTCTACCCATTGATTGATCGGCACACCAGCGTCGTATGCTACATACGGCACCGACAAATTGTCCATTTTTGGGAGATGCGTGATAAGCTCACTTACAATTTCCTGGCTTTGCGCTTCTAGGGAAGCGACCCATGGGAAATCCTTAGAATCATAGAATGGAATAGCGGGTAGCCTTGGCACATGAAGCATAACCGGCTCTTGGTTAAACACCCGTGTTGCCCCAGCCAAAATCGAAGCTGTTTCCTCCATCCTACCCCAATCCCCGGAACCTTCCTTTAATTTTATCGTTTCCAAAGCAGACAAATAGGTCTCTTGTAGCTTTGAGATTTGAGCGCTTAACCAAACAGAAGCGCGCTCTAGCTCAGACTGCATTTGTTGTGGCCAATTAGCACGCGGCCCAACGATCTTGAAAACATCTTTATAGACTTGTGTTGCAGCGCCAATTTTGTTGGATTCAATTAGGCTTTCAGCGCGCAATAAATGCGCTGGCACGAAGTAAGGGTCCGCGTCCAAAGCTGCCACAATGGCCAGGTAGTGCCCCTCCAAGTCACCATTGGCCTTCAGGGCTTTGGCCAACGTAAACCGGAACAAAGGATTTGGTTCAGAAAACTCCACCGCAGCCCGAAACCGCTTGACTGCCAAATCAGTGGCACCTTTCATCTGCGCATGAAAACCCATAGCGAAAAGACCATCTTGGTCGTTTGGTGCAATTTCCAAGACTTGTTGCCAAATCTGCTCGGCTAGATCCATTTGGCCGCGCCGAACTGCATCGCCAGCTTGTTGCTTGTAAGAGCTCAATTCAATTGCAGGATTTGTCATTTTGGTACCACATCAAATGCGACTGTCAGGCGTTCAGCCTCATCATGAAAAGGTGTTGTGCCATGCCAATAATAAGACGGAAACAAGATTAAGCGCCCAACACGGGGTTCAATCAGTTTCAAAGCAATATCGTCTTCTCCTAAATGCATATTTGTTTGACCAAGCCTAAACCAACCAGCCTTCTTTTGCTGATCTTGCGTCTCGGGGGGCAAGGCAACATAATAAGCCGAACTTATCCAACCTTTGGGATGGATATGATTGGTATGGAAACCATTTGCGCCAAGCCTGGCTGACCACGACCCTGCAAATTCAAAGTCACTTTGCTTTCGACGGCTAACAGGATGATTTGAATCGAAGGGCAGCTGTTCGATATAACATTCAATCGTGCTGCGAAACATAGTCGCAAGCATTTGTATAATATCACTTTTGTCCACACCCAAGAGATTACCAAAAGTCTGAGTGCCACCCCGTAGTGTTTGGTCTACAGGAGATGTTGTCGTGACATGTAAAGTTCGCAGATATTCGGCGAGTTCACCGTTAAAGTTTGCAACACTTCGACCATTTGGCGGCACAAGATCAATCGTTTGGACGAATTGGTCAAGATTCCAAAGTCCCTGTGTGTCGCCAAGATTGCCCAAGCGGTTGGCCGTAACCAATCGGGCCAGTATCTCTTGATTGTCTGGAAACAGAGCTAACGATTCCTCTGCCAACTCCGCCGCCGCAAGGAAATTACTCACACGCAATTGATTATCGATGCACCAAATTCGGGGTTCACTATTGTCTGGATCATCCTGAATGGCGCGGCGAAACAGTGCACCTGCCTCAGTTAAATCGCCAGAGGCCGAAGCAATTCGGCCGCGAACAAACGACAATTGCCGATGAAATGGTGCAACCTCATCCAATTGCGTGACTAATGCTTTTGCTTCGGCAACTTCCCCATGTCGCAAAAGGTCTTCAATAAAAGCTATTCGTACATCGCTGCTATCGGGCACCAAAGGCAACATCGTTCGATATGAATCGAGATACCTGTCAGTGTGTCCATAATTCCACAATAGAGCATTGAGATTTCGATGCGCCAGCACATTTGCCGGGTTGAGCGCGAGAGCAGACGAAAATGCCTCAAAGGCCTCTTGATCGCGCAGCGCATATCGTAATGCAGCACCATAAGCGGTCCACAAACCATCTGTTGGCTTACCAAGCTTGAGGGCTTGCCCATAGGCATCAACTGCTTGATCCCATGCCTCCTGCGCCGCAAGAATATCACCTAAAAGACTGAAAGCTCGCTGATTATGGCTTGATTGCTCGATAGCTTTAAGAACTGTGACTTTGGCGTCGGGAAGCGCCGCTGCCTGAATTTGAAGTGCAGCCAGCCCCAAAAGCGATTGTAAGTGGTTCGGGTTTATCTCAAGTGCCGCTTGAAACTGCGCTCTCGCTTCTTCTGACTTCTGTTGAAGTAGCAAGACACCGGCCAAATTCGCAATTGCGTCTGTATATTGAGGGTTGAAAGCAATGGCTTTTCGGTAGAGCGACACAGCTTCAATCTGCTCGTCTTGCCCCAGTAAATTTGCCAAATTATTGAGGACATGGGGCTGATCGGGTTGCGCTTTGAGCGAAGCGCGCAAAAGTTGTATTGCTTCCTCGGCTAGCCCCTGCGCCTTACGAACCATGCCAAGTAATTGAAGCGCATCACTATTGTTTGGTAAGCGCACCAATACCCCTTTTAACAGCTCATTTGCGCGATCAAAATCCTTTGAGCGAATGGCTACCAGCGCGGCTTGAAGATGTGCCATATCGTTCATAGCAAACTCTTCGTTTCTTTCAGGGCATACATGATTACGGTGCCACTTAAAATTCTCTTTTGCCACAGAACTTTATTGCAACATGCTTAGGCTGATGCCTTTAGCTCCCACCAGGAGGAACAGCAACGCCTGTGGATTGCATGTTACGCGCTGTGCTGGCGGCGGCGGCGGCGGCGGCATCCCACTCCGCTTGGGTGCGACACACACGCGGTGCAGCCAAGCGTGAACCTGTAAGTTGTACGCGCCGGCAAACCATCTTGTTTGGATCGTTTCGGGCAGTTTGAGTTGCGGTTGCAGGTGACGGCGCAGGAGTTGTGCCAGAGGTACCTGCTTGCGGCGCAGTCGTTGTTGGTGCGGTTTGAGCTGGAGGCGCAGTCGTTGTTGGTGATGTGGATGGTTGGGCAGTGCTCATCGCACTTAGCATACTAGGCATACACAGCGCGAATACCGCACCGGCGGCAATCATAATCTTGATCTCAAGGTTCTGCGTCACTTCTATAACTCCAGATTCTTATACCCCAACCGACAAAATCCATACGCATGTGACCTATTGTATAGCAATCGGTGATAGCAGCAAAAAAAGGCGACACCGAAGTTTCGGTGCCGCCCATTCTTTAGATTAGGTTCAACTTAGAACTTAGCAGACAAACCAATGCCAAACACGCGACCTAGTGGATCGTAAGTGTTAGCAAATGTCCCCATTGAAGTGTTCACACCATTGACTGCCAAATCGCCAACCAGCGGTGGCTCTTCTTCAAGCAAGTTCGTTACTGAAGCTGACAGCGAGATCGCGGATGTCAACTCATAGCGAACAGCAAGATCGAAGTAGTTGAAAGCGTCAATCGATTCAACTTCGTAGAAGTCGACTGATTCAGAATCTACTTTGACTTCTCCAATACGGCGCCACGCCAGTGACACATCCGCATCGCCAAATGTCAAGCCCGCACGAAGGGTGAACTTGTCAGTTGGAGTTGGCTCACCACAGAACGAACCATATTTCCCTGCACATTCAACAGTGTCAGCGCCTGGAACTGGCTGATTGCTTGATTCAAGATAATGGGTTCCAAGCAAGTCAAAACGAAGTTTTGAATCACCCAAAAGTGGCATACCATCTAAATCAAACGTGTAGGAAACAGTGTAGTCGATCCCACGCGTAACGAGAGCACCAATGTTGCCTGGCGACAGCTTCACACCAATATCATTGCCTTCAAGGTTACCTGTCACGGGGTTACGTGTGATCAAGGCACAGAAGTTTGCTTGGTTGTTAACGAAGCAATTATCAATGATGAATTGTGTTGGTGTGGTATCAATCGCACCGGCAATGTCGATGTTGTAATAGTCAACCGACGCCGTCAAACCTGGCACGATGGACGGGGTTACAACAAAACCAACTGTCAATGTGTCGGCTTTTTCTGGTTCCAACGAACTACCAACAGAAATCGCGCCGCCTACAACAGAAGCCGCCTGACCTGCCGCTGGTGGGTCAATGAGGCCGATCCGCGAGGCTGGTGCGCCTTGGCTGAGGCAGATTTGGCGCAGCGTTGAGTTGGTCACTGGTGCCGCACCTTGGCAAGGATCAACGGTAAGACCCGTCAAGCCTGAAGCGTTTGGTGCAAACAATTCGTCGAGGTTTGGCGCGCGTACCGCACGCTGCAACATAGCACGAACTCGGATACCTGAAACTGGCGACCAATCCCCGCCTGCTTTCCAGCTTGAAAAATCACCAGCAGTATTGGAGTTTGTAGCACGCACACCCAACTCAAGCCCGAGATTCTGAGCAAACGGTTTGTCCTCGATCAGCGGAATGGAGACTTCCCCAAATAGTTCCTTAACCGTTGAGGACCCTATTTGAGGCGGGGATGTGCCGCCTTGCCCCATTGCGCCACCAACCCGAGTTAGATCGTCAGGTTGGAACTCGAAGTCATCACGACGATACTCTGCACCCAAAGCAATCGAAATTTCCGTCGCGGCAAATGGCGACTTGACGTTCTCGCCCAAGCCACCAGAGAGTGACGCAGTCATAACCTTTTGGTTAGTTTGTTGTTTAGCAAAGTAATCTGCAGCAACAAAGGCAATGGCGGCAGGGGTCAAGACACCTGTCGCAGGCAAGCCTGTTGATGGATCGACACCGCCGGCGCCGGAGAAGATATTGATCGGCACGCAGCCGCCTGTTGGGTTTACGCAAACAGGACCATTTGGCGAGCTAACCGCTAAAAGAGCCTGACGAGCGCGAGCAACACTTACGTCACCGGTTGTTCCGGACAACAAGCGCGATTGGCCAAAGCTTCCGCTAACATCCCATGACCATCCCATGGCCAAATCACCACGGAAACCACCCATGATTTGGAATGTGTCAGAAGTACCTACACCATTGCGGGGCCCAAGCTCGATAAAGCGACGACGAATGCCCGCAACCGGAACAGTCTGGCTACCCGGCGCTGCTGCAGGATTATATGGAGCAGTCGGGTTCAGCGCATTGTAATAACCGATCAGTGTCTGACGTGCTGCTGCACTCAAGAATGGGTTGTCCAGATTAACCCGGAAATCAGTGGTAGAACCGCCAAAGTATGCAGACGGTGCAAGCTGGGTTGGCACGTCTGAAGATACAAACATAGCCCTCGCATATGCTTCTACAGCATCATTGATTTGGTAGCGACCAATAGCGGTCGCTTGATAGCGCTCTTGCGGGGTTTGGAAATAGTTCTGTGGGTTATAGTTGAAGCTGCTGTTACGCAGACCACCTGTTCCGGTTGGCAATCCTGCCGACGTTACGATAGAGCCATCTGGCGCAAACCAACGGTTACCAGTAAACGCTGTGCCAGGTGCCCCCGTAAAAGCAAAACGCGTTGCCGCTGCATTTGAAGAACCAATCCGACGGCTCGGGTCAGTAATTGCTATACCGTATTTAGATGGATCTAGGTTGTAGGTCGAATACGCGCGATCACCTTGAAAAACGGCTTCCCGCTTTGTGTAGCCAATCGACATCGCGATATTGCCGCGATCATCAGCAAAATTGGTACCCATTGTGCCTTGGAATTGCTGGGTCAAGCCGTCGCCTTCGCCATACTGGTTGGCAGTGGCGTCAAATTGGATGCCTTCAAAGTTCTGCTTCAAAACAAAGTTGACAACACCTGCCACAGCGTCCGAGCCATACACAGCCGATGCGCCACCGGTAACCACGTCTACGCGCTCAATAAGCGCTAGTGGGACTTGGTTGATATCAACAACGCCCGTTGCGCCAAATGGCGTCATCCGTTTGCCGTCCATCAAAACCAGTGTCCGCTCGGTGCCTAAAGCGCGCAGGTTGACTGTTGCGGTGCCGGGGGTGCCGTTGCCAGAGTTGTTATCAAACTGGCTACGGCCAGAAACGAACTGAGGCAAAATCCGCAATTGGCTTTCAACGTTTACGATGTTGTCACGCTGCAAATCAGCCGCGCCAACCGTACTAATAGGGCTGGTTGATTCTGTGTTTGGGCGGCGAATACGTGTGCCGGTAACAACCACAACTTCAGCTTCTTTTGCAGCCGGATTTGCAGCCGTCTGAGCGAATGCTGGCGCTGCAAAGCCGAGGCCTGCAACAATAGTGCTCGCAAGCAAGAGCTCGCGGGTCATCGAAATTTTCATACTGGAACCTCCATTTGTCCCCTGCCCGGTTGCTTTATGACTCAGCTTTTTCAGGCAATAGCACGAGAGTTAACCAGCACATTACAAATCGTCAACGCTTCAATGACAGGTAAACGACAAAGATAGATCAGGTTGTTGCCAAACTGTCGCACGATGGTTCCTCGTTTTTTTAGAACTATCTTTTTAACGCTTATTGCTACATCAGTATCATGTATTTTTTTGATTAGTTTTGATAAAATTGATTATTATGTTTAGGTAATTCACAATATAATCGATCAATTTAAACAATGTGAATCGAATACGGAATGTATAAATTCAATTATGATCAATCCTTCATTAATTGATCCAACTTATTCTTAATCAGCCCTGCTCTGTCGCAGGACCTCGATCAACCTCCTACTTACTTTTGGACAAATCCTAGAAGCTGAGGAACCACACGAAGGGGTGATTGCACAATTTATGCGCACTCTCCGTGACAAGGCATTTGCCGCTCGGTGCATGTGCCCCAAATCTCGCCACTGGGTTTCAGCCAAATCAGTGGCCATCGCCAAACGAAAAAAGGCGGCCCCGAAAGGCCGCCTTCTCTCATTGTGAATGTCGATCCAACGCTTAGAAGCGGCGGGTAATCGAAGCGAATACCGAACGTCCGACGATGTCGTATTGAGACACCAGCGGAGACTCGCCCAAACGTGCGAAGAATACGCCCGTCGAGATTGCAGGAGGCTCTTCATTGAACAGGTTGCTGACACCACCAACCAAGGTCCAGTTATCCGAGCGATACTGAACGCTGAAATCGTGGGTGATCGTCGTCTCTGTCTTTGTCTTGTAGAGCAGCGTGCTAGCGCCAGTATAGGCAAAGAAGGTGCCTGGAGCGATCGCTACTGGGTTAGCAATGGTCGTTTGGTTGGTTTGACCAACTGCATCAATCGTCCAAGCATAAGTCCAGTCTTTGCGACGGAACTGAATTTGGCTGGTTGAGTTGTAGATCGGCTCACCAATACGACCGGCATCATCTACCAAAACATTGTCCGAGAAAAGACCGGTCTCGCTTTGGGTTGTCCAACGATGCTGAGTGTTGACCGTCAAGTCACCAAACGAGAAGTCTTTTCTGTACAAAGCCTTCAGATCGATCCCTTCAATTTCGGTGACATTGATGTTCACGTAATTGTTCTGAACGGTCAAAATTTGGTTGAACCGCAAAGAAGTTGGGGTTTTGTCGCGGGTGAACAATGGGCAGAATGACGCAGCCCGACCAGTTGTGTCGGTGTAACATGCGCCAACAATGCTCGCAGCACCAAATTGAGCGACCTGATCAGTGACCGAGATTTTCCAAGCATCGACACGCAAGTTCAAGTCGATGTTAGATGGCGTGTACACGAAGCTGACGATGTCCGAACGGGACTCTTCTTCCTTCAAGTTCCCTGCACCACCACCGGTGAACACAGTCGCGCTGGAAGAACCGGCACCTGTGTAATCTGCGGGAACCAGATCAGCCTGACACCGATCTCTGAGCACGTTATTGCTGCTCAAACCCCAGTTACGGCAAGGATCAATCGCCGCTTGCCCGACGAAGCCTGTTTGGTCGCCTAAGAACAATTCAAACAGTGCAGGCGCACGGTAGGAAGTACCGGAAATCGCAACGATACGGAACTGCGGCGTAATGCGCCAGTCGACCGTGGCTTTCCAAGTCGAGTTGGTGTCGTAGCTATCATAATCGGTAAAGCGGTAGGCACCGATTACTTCAAGGCTTTCAATCAATGGCTTTTTTGCCACCAAGGGTGCTACGATTTCGGTGTAGATTTCCTTCACGGAATCCTCACCCTTTGTGATGCCCGAGCTGGTGGAGAATGCGATGTTGTTACGCAGCGACTCCGGACCAGGAACGTCATTGATGCTATACTTGCGGTAGTGAACCCCAAGGTTAGCCTTTACTGCATCGGCGGCACCTGGAACCGAGAACAAATCACCTGCCACGTTCGCTTCAAAGACTGTCTGACGATAGGTCGTGTTACCGACATTCGCACCATTGAACAAATAGTCGTATTCGGCGGCAGTGTACTGGCCCCGGATGACCCGTGGGTCAAAGAAGTTAATTGGCAAGCAAGTACCACCCGACAATACAGGAGTTGGGCAGCTAGCATTGCCACCTGTGATCGTGGTTGCCAGGGTTGCGTTCAAACGATCTTGCAGAATCGCCGTTCCACCATATTCACCCTTGCCTTCGCTGGTTTGAGCATAAACATCCCAAGTACCATTCTGAAGAAGGCCGGCGATCCCGTTGCCAGTTTGGCCACGAATGCCGCCAAGGACTTGCCAAGTGTCAACAGTCTGTTCGCTGTTTGCAGGACGCGACAACACAGAGATGGCTGTCACACCGAACGGGTTGTAAACATTCGACGCAGCAATCGTTGGGAACAATTGGGCACCGCGAGTTTGTTGCGAATCCCGCTTTGCATAAAGTGCTTCACCATAGACTTCTACACCGCCTAAAATGTCTAGGTCGGCTGCCCCGGTCGCGTACAGGTTGATACGCTGCGAAGGCGAGAGGAGGTCAGAGCTATCGATGAATGGTGAGGTGTAATCGAGTTGCGCGCCGGTTGGCAGGCCAGTTTGACCAAATTGCGGCGAGAAAATACGACGGAACCCGGGGGCAGTCAGTCGAACAATTTGTGAGGCACACGTAACTGTAACGCCTGCGGTGGTTAGACAGTTGGTTGCGCTTCCAGCAATTGGGCGAACGGAAGGGTTCAACCCGGTAGTGGTCGCTGTCTGGGTCGAATCGATAACCCAAGTACCTGCACCAGTTAACCCAGTACCGGCCAAGCTCAGCCAGTTAAACGAAGCCCCGTTGACGCCATAGCATTTTGGCTGACCTGTCTTTGGATCGATATAGTCAACGCGAGCGCCTGTGTCAGCGTTGAACACATAGTCAGTTTGACAGAAATCGCGGTCACCAAGCTTCAAAGCATATTGCTCGGAGTATTGCGCAGAAACCATCACGTTCCAACGGTCAGCGGTTTTACCCCAAAGACCGCCAACAACGATTTGCTCTCCACTGCCTTCGGTTGGGCCACTGGCACTCGCCGTTGCTTCAAAGCCGTTGACGTTTTTACGAACGATTGCGTTGACCACGCCGCCCACAGCGTCCGAACCGTAAATTGGCGAAGCGCCTTCGTTCAGGATTTCGTAGCGGCTGATCGCCAAGTTAGGAATGGTTTGAAGGTCGACTGCACCAACCTGACCGCGCACACCCGATGGTGGCAAACGGCGGCCGTTCAACAAAAGCAACGTGCGCTGAGAACCCAGACTGTTCAGTCCGACGGTTTGAATCCCTGGGCCACCTTCAACGATGAAGCCCGAGAAAAAGTTGTTAATCTGGCTGGAGCCGGCCGCTGCCGTAGACCCTTGCAGAATTTCAGCCGCATCAAGTGTGCCTGACAAGACTGCATTCTCGTTGGTGATGACGGTCAAAGGCGAAGCAGAGTTGAAGGTGTCGCGGCGGATCCGCGAACCGGTAACAACGATGGTTTCAGCTTGCTTTGCCGGTGCTGGTGTCGCTGCTGGTGCCGCTGCTGGAGCAGTTTGAGCGAGCGAAACGGCTGGGATGAAGGTAAGTGCGGTCAACGCGGTAGCGCCGATCAAAGAAGCACGAACGGATATTTTCAAGGTATTCCCCCTTAAGTAACTAAAATCTACAACCAAACCTTTTGGTAACGCCCAGTCTGAAGCCGCAGATTTTGCATTGAAGGCTGTAGAGCGCGAACATTACAAGGTTGCAAGGACCCTTTCTGCCCAAACTGCGCCTATGCGTCACTTGTGAAAATTTTGTAACATGTTTGCCACACTCTTGTGCATTGCAGGCGTTCGCTGTTAGCCGTGTTGCCCTTTACGACAGAGCGTATAAATACAAGCTAAGGCTGCGCGTGAGTTGCCGCCGCAATCATGTTTCGAAAGCACGACTTTCCATGGGGTCATCACAAATGTTCGGAAAACGCTTAGTTCTTCTGCTATCCACTGCCATCTGCGTCGCCGCTGCCGCCACCACAATGGTGCAAGCGCAATCTTTCAAACCAACAGGTCCTGCTTTGCCAGTTGACGCCATGTCCCGCGATTGGGGTACCTGGAGTGCTCGGATCAGCCCTGATGGCAAACATATTGCCGCTTTAGCGGGCATTCCTGGTCAAAATCCTGTGATCCGTGTGTGGTCAACAGACGATATGAGCAAGCCGCCAAAGCAATTTGGCTCGAAAACCATGCGGTTTACGGGTTTCAGCTTTATGAATAACTCCAAGCTGTTGGTGTTTGCCAACCAACCCGTATCTGCTGGTTCTAACTCTCGCTGGGTGACCAAAGCCGCCATCGCAAATTTGGATGGTTCGTCCTTTTTGGACATTTCAAATGAAGAGTCCGCAAACACGCGCGATGAAGACCGCATCATTGGTTATTCTTTATTCAATCGTTTACCGAAAGAAGAGAACGTCGTTTTGATGCAAATTCAGCGTTTCTCCGGCACGGAAATTGTCCGCTTGAACGTGAATACTGGCCGGAAAGACCGCTTCGCCCGCACCGGGGAGAATGAGGTTTTTCAGTGGTCTGACAGCGAAGGTAACATCAAGCTTAAGTCCCAATATCGCGCTGCAAATGGCATCTGGACCGCTTATCTCTCTTTCCGGGAATCGAATGATTCAGAGTGGAAAGAACTTCCGGGGCTTCGTCTGCCAATCAATGATCGGTTTCAGTTGGACCCAGTCCACGTGTCTAATGACAATAAGACCATTTATGTCCTGACCGACCGTAACTCCAACTTTTCGGTTTTGGCGAAATACGATATCGCCACCGATACCATCGGCCCCGCACTGGCTCAGAATACCGAATTTGACATTCAAAGCGCCAGCTTCGGAACATCTGCTGATGAAGACGCCCTTACTGAAGATCCACTGCGGAGTTTATGCTGGGCTGGCCCATCCATAGAGTGTAACTATATGGACCCAGTCGACAAACGCATTTCTAGTTTGCTGGAGCGCGCGCTTCCAGGGACAAATGTGAGCTTTGGCGTTCGCAGTGGCGGTGCGAATGTTCTTGTCACGGCAACAGCACCAAACGTGCCAACGACAACCTATTTGCTGAAGAATGAGCGTCAGCTAATCAAGGTTGGTACCGTTCTGGATGGCTGGGATCGCAACAATCTGGGTCCTGCCGAATGGCTTTATTATCCAGCGCGTGACGGTTTCCAGATTCCTGGCATCTTATTCCTTCCACCCGGCTACAAAAAAGAGCGCGACGGGCGTTTGCCTTTGGTCGTGATGCCGCACGGTGGTCCATGGTCACGAGACACAATGGACTTCGACCGTAGCTACTGGCCACAAATGTTTGCAACGCGCGGCTTTGCTGTTTTGCTGCCCCAATATCGCGGTACGAGCGCGCTTGGGAAAGCCCTGTGGAAAGGCGGCGACAAGCAATGGGGTGCACTCATGCAGGACGATAAGGACGACGGTGCCAAATGGTTGGTTGACCAAGGCATCGCCGATCCGAACCGCATGATGATGTATGGCTATTCCTATGGGGGCTTTGCAGCTGCCGCAGCGGCTGCCCGCTCTGGCGGCCGTTCGGCAGGCCTCTGGCAGTGCGCCATTTCCGGCGCGCCTGCAATCGACCTAGAGCGGATCGCAACTGACTGGGGCGAAAGCCGCATTCAGCGCGTTAACCAAGGCGTTACTGTCGGTGGATGGGATCCGATGGAGCATCTCGACCAAGTCAAAATTCCTTGGTTGATCTTCCATGGTGATTATGACCGTCAGGCTGACACCATCCATTCGCGCACCGCGGCGGCCCGTATGCGCCAAGTTAATCCAAATGCGAACTTCCGCTATGTGGAAATTCCAAAAATGTCGCATACCTTGGGTGAAATGACCCCAGAGCACCGCACCCAATTCTTGAACTTGATCTTGGATTGGACCGCCAATAATTGCGGCAACATCTCAGACAAATTCGATGAGCCCGGCCTCAAAACCACTTTGACCAAGCGCGCATCTAAGTAAGCGCCAATTAGTCTGAGCCCAAATTTAAAGCCCGGCAGGTCATCCTGCCGGGCTTTTTTCTCGTGAAACCGCGGAAGCCGAACGATTTACGACTTTGGCGCGGCACCTGCATTTTGAGCATCGGTGGTGCAGAGGTAGCGGGCGCGGTGGATATCGACCGCATTATCGACCCAGCCGGTGACACGAGGGCTGACGAGATTGCGGTTGGTGAGGAACCACATCGGCATGAAGCCATTTTCCTTCAGCACAATGGCCTCGGCCTGCTTCATCATGTTGGCGCGCTTCACGGCATCTTTCTCGACATCTGCGGCTTCCATCAGTTTGTCGAATTCTGGATTGCTATACTTGCCGTAGTTCAACTGATCCGTGCTGGTCTGGAACAGATAGACGAAGTTTTTGGCGTCGTTGAAATCTGAAATCCAACCCGCATCACCTAATTCAAAGTCGCCTTGACGCAGTTTTTCGTAATTGATCTGGGCTTCAGCACCCAAAATTTCAACTTGAACCCAAGGGGCGATTTTGGCCCAGTTCTGCTGTACAACAGGGGCCACACGTGGGTTATCACCCGTGTTTCTGAAACTGAAGGTGAACTTCAGAGGCTTTTCTGGACCATAGCCTGCCTCTTCCAACAGCTTTTTGGCACGGGCCAAACGCTCTTCCATGCTTTGGCCTTTGAAGTCGGTTGACATGGCACCGGACTGATAATCGGCAATACCGGGCGGCACGAGGCTGTAGGCTGGCTGTTGGCCTGCTTTCAGGATCTCTTTGGTGACAAACTCACGGTCTGCCGTCATCGAAATCGCAGCGCGAACGCGCGCATCGTTAAACGGGGCCTTGCGCATGTTAAAGATGTAATAGGTCAAGCCGGTATAGCCATGAATGCGAGCATAGCCCGGCAAATTCTTGTTGATCTCTTCTAGGCGCGAACCCGAGAAATTGGTATTGATGTCGAGGTCGCCGGTACGGACCTTACGCTCCGCTGCATTATCGTCGGCGGTCGGATAGAAGAAAATTTGATCAATACAGACATTGGCATTGTCGTAATAATTGGCGTTGCGCACGACATGAACGAAGTCGTTTGGCTTCCATTGCTGCAATTTATAGGGGCCATTGCCGACAAAATTCTCGGCCTTGATCCAATCCTTGCCAACCTTTTCCACCACATGCTTAGGAATCGGGAAAGAGGTGTAGTGGGTCAAAAGGCCGGGCAAGTAAGGAGCCGGATGCTCCAGCGTGACTTCGAGGGTTTTGGCATCAATGGCGCGCACGCCCAATTGGGTGACATCCTTAATGCGGCCATCATAGATTTTCTCGGCATTCTTGATGACATAGAGGATGGACGCATATTTGGCGGGCGGGCTTGTGGTCATGATCCGCTGCCAAGCAAAGACGAAGTCCTCAGCCGTCACGGGCCGACCATCCGACCATTTCGCGTCGCGAAGCTTGAAGGTCCAGACAAGGCCATCAGGGCTCGTAGACCACTCCGTCGCCATACCGGGAATCGGACGACCTTGCGGGTCGTCGGTTGTTAGCCCCTGAAGCATATCGCCGATAATCCGGTTCTCCCACGTGCCAGAAGCTTGATGGGGGTCGAGAGACAAAGGCTCCGCACCATTGCCGATTTGAAGCGTTCGTGCCTTGTCGGCATCGGCATTACCACCGCCACAAGAAACCAAACCTAAACTCAACACCAAAGCAGTAGTTGCGGCAGCCAAAGACCGGCGTGTGATTTTCATTTCGTTGTCTCTCCCGATCGGGTTAGTGTGGAACCTCTATAGCGCACGGGCCTGCTTTTGCTATGCGGACAGGCACTACGACAAAAACCTTGTTACGATTTGTGAAGGTAACGTGAAATGAACAAATTCAGTACCACGCTCATTGCAGCGAGTTTTGTGACTTTTGGTGCAGTTGCGTGGGCCCAATCGGGACAAAATCCAGCAAATGCGGCGGTCTCTCCGCTGGAGCCGATCTATGCCTGCGCGGATAAAACCAATCCGACTGAGCGTCTGGCGTGCTTTGATGCCGCTGTTGCGACCATTCGGGCCAAAGAGGCGAAGTCTGAGATTGTGACTTTCGACAAGCAACGGGTTGAAAAGGTGCGCCGCGAGGCGTTTGGCTTCTCCCTCCCCTCCCTCCCGAAACTGGGCTTCCCAGCCTTTGGTGGTGGCCCAAAGGTCGATAGCAAAGACCAAAGCATGGCCGCTGCACCAGCGGAAGCCGATATTGAAGAGCAAAGCTTCACTGTGGTCAGCACGCGGGAATCCGCTGGACGGGTCGTGATAACGCTTGAAAATGGTCAAGTCTGGCGCTTAACCGAGGCAGGCGAACTCAATGCAGCCAAGCGCCCGCCCTATAAAGTGAATATCCGCACAGCTGCTATGGGCTCGTTCATCCTGACCGTTGAAGGCCGCAATAAAGGTTATCGGGTTCGCCGGGTTGAATAGACTAAAGCGGCTTAGCTAGCGGTCGCGTGGATCAATCGCGTCGCGCAGGCCGTCACCGATAAAGTTGAAGCAGAACAAAGTGACCATCATCGTCGTGGCTGGGAAGATCAGCAGCCACGGGGCGATTTCCATCTCGCGCGCGCCAATGGAGATCAGATTGCCCAAGCTGGTCATCGGCTCCTGCACACCAAGGCCCAAGAAACTCAAGAAGCTTTCGGTCAAGATGACGGCTGGAATGGTCAAAGTCACATAGACGACAACGGGCCCAAGCACATTGGGAACAATGTGGCGCGTCACGATGCTGGCGCTGGTGACGCCGGCCGCCTCGGCTGCTTCAACAAATTCCTTTTTGCGCAGAGAGATTGTTTGCCCGCGGACAATGCGCGCCATCGTCAACCACTCCACTGCCCCAATCGCCACGAAGATCAGGATCAAATTGCGGCCAAACACCACCATCAAGATGATCACAAAGAAGATGAACGGCAGCGCGTAGAGCACATCGACGATGCGCATCATGATTTGATCGACCCGGCCGCCTATATAGCCAGCCGTCGCCCCCCAGATCACCCCGATCAGAAGCGAAACCCCGGTTGCGACAAGGCCCACCGCCAGTGACATGCGGAGCCCGTATAGCAGCCGCACAAACAAGTCCCGCCCTTGTGGGTCGGTACCGAAAATGTGCAAATGCTCCCACGTTGGCGCTTGCAACACACGGTCATTATAGATGGTCTCATAATCATGCGGCCAGAAAAACGGGCCAAAGATCGCCAAAAAGGTCAAAGTGCCGAGCACGATCATACTGCCCACGGCGGCCTTGTTGCGGAACAAGCGTCGGCGTGCATCATCCCAAAGCGAGCGTCCTTTGACAGCGGCTTCGAGAAGCTCTGCCTTTTCTTGGGGTGTCGTCAGCAGGGTCACTCGTATTTTACTTTCGGGTCTAAGAGGCCATATGCGAGATCGGCCAGAAGATTAAGTAGAATGATGAGGCCCGCATAGAGCACAACAACCGCCATCACGACGGGATAATCGCGCTGCAAAGCACTCGTGACGAAGTTTTTGCCAATGCCTGGCAGTTGGAACACCGTCTCCACCACAACTGAGCCAGTAATCAGGCCGGCGCATGCCGGGCCTAAATAAGAGACCAGAGGCAACAGGGCTGCGCGCAACGCGTGTTTGGAAAGGACTTGCAGTTCGGGAAGGCCCTTCGCGCGTGCCGTTCGCACAAAGTTAGAGCGCAAGACTTCCACAGCGCTGGAGCGAACCAAACGCGAGATGATGGCGATTTGAGCCAAGGAAAGGGTGACGACTGGCAGCAGCAAGGTCTCAAACGTCATCTTGCCCAAATCAAGGCCTGCCGTAGGCAACCAGCCAAGATAAACCCCAAACACCAAAGACAAAATCGGGCCGACGACCAGGGACGGAATGCAAATGCCAGCCATGGCGATGGCCATAATGGAGTAGTCGGGCAAGCTATTTTGCTTCAGAGCGGCAAATAGGCCCATCGGCACACCCACACAGGTCGCCAAGAGCAAAGCGGCCAAGCCAATCGTCATCGATACCGGAAATCCAGAACCAATGATCTCACTGACTGTTTGATCCTTATAGATGAGGGACGGGCCCAAGTCGAAGGTCGCAAGCCCTTTCAAATAGTCCAGAAACTGGATGTAGAGCGGCTTGTCAAAACCGTAAAAGGACATGAGCTGCGCGCGAATTTCCGGCGACAATGCACGTTCGGTATCAAATGGACTGCCCGGCGCCAAACGCATCATGAAGAAAGCCACCGCAATGATGACCAGCATGGTGGGAATGGCCACCATGAGGCGTCGCATCGTATAGGCTAACATGGTGTCTTTGGTCCTCTTGAAACGTCAGCGAACCGGGCAGTATGCGTGCCTGGTCGTTTGGACAGCAATTGATGAAGGTTACTGCATTGTCAACGGACCATGCCAGCACTCATTCTAACAAGAGCTTGATTGACAAAGAAACTCAGGCTCTCAATCTCCCCGCCGCATTTCTCGCCAAGCGTGCTGGACCCTACGTTGAGCTTCCGCTATTGCCTGTGTTAAGGGGAAAATCATGAGCTCGTTTCGCACAATCACAGCCAATTTTTCAGCCTCACCGCAAATTAGCGTGGCTGACATTGACCAAGCAGTCCGCGATGGCTTTACCGCAGTGATCTGCAATCGCCCTGATCATGAGGACATGGGCCAAGTCAGCGCGCAAGACATTGCCGCCGCGTGCGCACAACACGGGCTTAAGTTCACACATATCCCGATTTCAGGCGGTATTCCTGAAGAGGCGGTGCCACTGATGCGCGAAGCACTGGCCGCTAGCACTGGGCCCGTGCTTGCCTATTGCCGCAGTGGGACGCGTTCAACCAATCTTTGGGCCTTGGCAGAGGCCAGCGCAGGTGGAAGCCCGGAAGAGCTTGTCGAAGCCGGCGCGCGCGGTGGTTACGATTTACGGGGCCTGATGCCGCTTTTGCGGTCTCTTTCTCAAGCAAACTAGCCCAGCTTCGGCAGACATACCGCAATCTGCAGGACGGCGCGTAACCGGGGTCACTGCGCCGTCGTATCTTCATGCCAAGACCCTGTCACAATTTGAAGGGATGGTTACGTGTATGAAGTCGAATCGCTTCAGGCTCAAATGTAACTAGCTTGAACACGATTTTTGTCTGCCAAAGGCCTGTTTGTTTTGACCAATCTTATCCGCGATTTTGAGTGGAGCTGGACCGGCGTCACGGTGCGAAAGACAGGTGCGCGTGTGCCCTTTGACGCTGCTCATTTGAGCGAGATTTTTCATTGGTGTGTGTATTTCATAAGCGTCGTGTTGAGCCCACGTCCAAAGGACGGCCCCGTTATTGGTTTTGCCCCTGACCCAGCCCGACCTTGGTATTTGATTTGGCCCAGCTTGTTTTTGGCGGGTGGTCGTTCGGCTCGCGCGGGTGAGACCCCACAGCTTTGGATGCATTTTGAAGACAGAACGCATAGCGAGCCCGTAAGCTTACCAAATGATGGCGTGCCGCGCTGGAACTTCGATGCCCATGATTTGAGCAAATCCCGCGTTGCCGCAGCGTTCGAAGAAGCCTTTGGCTATGGATTGGCGCTTGATCCACGGCAACACGAGGGGTTCGCTGTCGAAAAAGGCGAGGACAATGGCATTCATGACGGGCGTATTGTCACAACCCCCTGCGAGCCAAAGCCTGGCAAAGTCTATCAAAAGCTCATTGATAATCGCGGCGATGATGGCTTGATCGAGGATTTACGGACCCCAACAGTCGGCGGTGTACCGACGCTAGTTTACATCAAACGCCGACCGGAACAGGTGCGATTTTCAAATGACAATACGCAATGCTGGCTTCGTCGCGTGGAAGAGATATTCTCAAGTGAAGAGACCGCTGCGATCACGCGCTTTTGTCAGATTCTGAACCTTGATTGGGGTGGACTGGATATCTTGCGCGACCGGACCAGTGGATTGATCTATATAGTCGATGCAAATCGAACAGACATGGGCCCACCAATCGCGCTACCCTTATCAGACAAACTAAAAAGCACATATATTCTGGGCTCTGCTCTGAAGATAAGTTGCGAAAAAGTCCGGCTGCGCGCTGGTGGAGGCATATGATGGCTGTTGCGATTCCTTTTGTCCGCGACATCAAATTTGACTATGGTCGTGTCGAACAGGTTAGCCCGCTGATCCGTCGGGTTATTGCCAATAATCCTGGACCGTTCACGTTCACTGGCACAGGCGTTTATATCATTGGGCATGGCGATGTGTGCGTGATTGATCCGGGCCCTGATTTAGCTGATCATTTTGAAGCCCTGAAACAAGCTTTGGCGGGTGAGACTGTCAGCCATGTCCTCGTCACCCATTCCCATATGGACCACAGCCCCTTGGCACATCCATTAGCGCGTTGGGCAGGTTGTTCGGTTCTTGCTTCCGGCGAAATCGCCCTGCCTACTCAGTCTGAAGTGCGCCTTGAGGCAGGGGACGACACGCGCTTCCGGCCAGATTCTGCGCTGAATGATGGAACCTTGATTGAAGGCGACGGCTGGACCATCGAAGCAATCGCCACGCCGGGCCATACTTCCGGGCACCTGTGCTATGCCCTGTTAGAAGAAAATTGTTTGTTCTCTGGCGACCACATTATGGGCTGGTCAACAACAGTTATCAGTCCGCCGGATGGGGATATGGACGCCTATTTGAACAGCCTGGAAAAAATTGCCGCCCGGGAGTTTGCCACGATTTGGCCGACGCATGGCCCCCCAATCACCGACCCTGCCCCATTTGTAGCTGCCTATCGCGACCACCGCCTCGATCGGGAGGACCAAATCCTCGCATGCTTGGCCTCAGGCCACACAAAGGTGAAAGACATGGTGCCTGTTATGTATGCCGCGGTTGATCAAAGACTTTGGCCAGCAGCCTGTCACTCGGTCATGGCGCATATGAGCCGATTGGTGAAGATTGGCCGGGTCACCTGCGAAAGCGAACCCAATATGGACGCCAGTTTTCAACTAGTCTGAGAGGCTTAGACTTGGCTTAGAAGTTCGGAACGGTGCGCTGTTCGCCATTGGGGTGAACAATAACAATCGTTTGTCGGTCATATTCCAAACTAGCCTGAAGTTCGCGTAATTTATCTTCATCGCCCGCTAAGATATTGGTATAGCGCCATTTTGTGCCATCGTAAAAGACTACATAACCGCACACATTGGTCTGGCATTCTGGCTTTTTGATGAGTTCACCATAGCCTTCAACCAAAGGCGGATTTCGCTCATCGAACATCTTCGCGCGGACGCGAAAGCCCCAGACAATGACCACATCAACCGGACGGTCTGAAGCCGAAGCGGTTGAGGATGCGCCAATGGCAGGGGATTCGGCTGTTTCGCCCGTTTTTGTCGCAGCACTAGTGGCCTTGTTCGCTGCAGCGTGGCTGATCGTCGCCACACCAAACGCTGAGGCCGCAAGCACAGATGCACTGATTACAGAAGTCATTTTCATGACAAAGTTGATCCCACCAAGCACAATGGGAGTCAATTACCAATCTGCAATTTAGCCCTTCAAGGCAGCTAACAAGGCCTCAATGCGCTTTGCATTGGCACCTAAGTCAGAAACGCCAACACGGCTGACAGAACGCATATCAACCTTAGAGCCTGCGCCCTCGGCTGTAACAACCAAGACAACATCGTCCTTAAAGCCAAACCAAAAGCTCTCGACGCTGGCTTCTAGCCGCTGTTTAGCGGGATCTTGCGTGACAATCGTCCAACCCTTGGCCTTTATAGCGGCTTCTGCCTTTTTATAGGCATCGGGCGGTGACGTGTTGGCGAGCTTCAATGTCTTGATCTCGGGGTAGGCGTCGGCCTGAATCTGATCCAACGACCGGCCTGACCAAGGAGACAAGCGCTCTTTGTTAAAGGGCACAGTCGCATCTTTTGGAGCTAGAATTGGATTGGATTTAGCCCCACGCGCCGCCATCACTTTGTCCGAAAAGGTTAAAGGATTAGCAGGATTGGTCGAAATATCGTGGATGGGCGGCACGGCGCGGGCTGCCGAAATCGCCGAAAACGCCATCCCTGCAGCACCTACGGCCACGACCCACATGAAGCCCAAAGCCGCAAATCCTGAGCGGGGCTTGATGAAGACAACCAGCAAACTGATGATGAAGGTCAAGACGATCAGAATGCCGATCAAGGGCACACCCATCCCGACGACCATCTTCACAAGGCCGATGGTCCAAGGCCATAGGCCAAACTTGGTGCCGAGGGCGGCCACCACAAACCAGATCGGAACAAAAATGGCCAAAGCCACACCAATCATCAAAACGATGTTGCGGGCTTTTGCGAAACGAGAATGCGGCGCGGCCATTTTATACTCCTCAAGGCAAAAAGGCCGCAGCGGCTGCGGCCTATTGCAGCTACGTTAGAGTGCCGCTGGTCAGAGGTAAAGGCGCGAAGGGCCAGAACACGTGTGGTTCTGGCCCTCAAGGCTTTGATTACGATGCTTTTGCGGTAGGCAAATCGTAATTGGCGAAGGTTTCGCGCAAGGCAAGCTTGTTGATCTTGCCAGTTGCCCCCAGTGGAATGGCATCAACAAACTGGACGTCGTCTGGCATCCACCACTTGGCGATTTTGCCATCAAGATAAGCCAGAATGTCTTCTTTCGAAGCCGTCGCCCCTTTTGCGCATTCGATGATCAGAAGCGGACGCTCATCCCACTTGGGATGATATTTGCCAATCACAGCAGCAACGGCGACACCTGGCGCACCCACTGCAACGTTTTCGACATCGATGGAGCTGATCCATTCCCCGCCCGACTTAATCACGTCTTTCGCGCGGTCGGTAATTTGCATGAAGCCGGCGGAGTCAATCGTGGCGACATCGCCCGTATCAAAGAAGCCGTCCTTGTCGAGGATGTTGCCGCCTTCGCCCTTGAAATAGCCCGCAGCAATAGCCGCACCGCGCACCACGAGATTGCCGAAGGTTTCACCATCACGTGGTGCCTCTGCGCCATCACGCAGAATTTTGATTTCGACGCCAAACGGCGGACGCCCTTGCTTCAGTTTGGTTTTGATCTTCTCGTCATGGGTCATGGTGTCGGCATCGGGGCCGAGCGAGCCTAGAGTGCCCAGTGGCGAGGTTTCGGTCATACCCCAAGCATGCAGCACTTCAACGCCATATTTTTCTTCAAACAAGCGCATGATGCGCTCTGGCACGGCAGAGCCACCAATGGCGACTTTCTTCAGGGTGGACAGCTTGGAATTGGTCGATTCCAAATGCTGCAACAACATCATCCAAACGGTTGGAACAGCGGCAGAGAAGGTAACGCTTTCAGTCTCAAGCAATTCGTAGATGGACGCACCGTCCATCTTCGCACCCGGCATAACCAATTTGGCCCCAGCAGCGGGCGCGGACAGCGCGACGCCCCAAGCATTGGCGTGGAACATCGGCACGACAGGCAGGATGACGTCGCGCGCGCCCAGACCCATGACGTCCTTCTGCATAGTCAAAAGCGTGTGCAACACGTTGGAGCGGTGCGAATAGAGCACGCCTTTAGGATTGCCGGTGGTGCCAGAGGTATAGCAAAGGCCTGCGGCTGTATTCTCATCAAACCCGCCCCAGTTTGCTTCCGCGCTATGGCTCTCGATCCAGCTTTCATAGTCAATCGCACCCTTCAAGCTGCAAGCCGGCATGTGGTCCTTGTCGGTCAACACGACAAAGCGGGTCACCGGGCTCAACTTGTCTTTTAGGGCTTCCAGAATCGGCAGGAAGGTCAAGTCGGTAAAGATGATCTTATCTTCGGCATGATTGACAATATAAACCAATTGCTCTGGGAATAGGCGTGGGTTCAAGGTATGCAGCACAATGCCGAGGCCCATCGCGCCGTACCAGATTTCCATGTGGCGGCCAGAGTTCCAAGCTAAGGTTGCAACCCGGTCGCCTAACTTGATCCCTTCAGCCAACAGCGCATTGGAAACCTTTTTGGCTCGGGTATTGATTTCGCTATAAGTGGTGCGGACAATTGGCCCTTCAACGGAGCGAGTCACAATTTCGCGGCGACCATGATTGATCGCGGCATGATCCATAATCTTATCGACTGTTAGTGGCCAATTCTGCATTAAACCGAGCATGATTATCTCCCAAATTTTTGGTTTGCCAATTTTCGGCATTTGCGTCGGCCAATTTCGTTAGATGGCCGATTTTGGCCCCTTCCTAAGGCCTCATGCGCGGACGTCAACCGGGCATGGGCCGAGCCCGCATCACAAGGCTGTTGATTGGGCTTCCCGGGTGGGCGTGTATGCCGCCGCCGCTTTACAACCGCATTGAATTTATGCTTATTTAAGGTATGCATTCGACAAAATAATCCCGTGGTATCATCGATCAAATTAGTCTTGACCTTTCCGCAGCAAAGAGCACTGTCAGTACCTTGAAAAGTGCTTTGGTCTGACGCTGAACCATGAACCTGATAACCGATAAATGAGCGATTCGATCAAACTTCACGTTGTCGCCTACCAAGAGGCAGACGTATGGCTCGCCCAAGGTGTTGAGTATGACATTCTAGCGCGCGCGGCGTCGTTTGACCTTCTGCCGAAAGCGTTTTCAGATGCAGTCGCGAAAACCATCGCGATTGGCGCAGAATTCGATCAGTTACCTTTAGCAGGAATCAAGCCTGCTCCAGCGAGGTTCAAAGTCATGCTGGACAAGTCAATCTCTGTCCAAGCGGTGGACCCTGTTCGTATCGATAAAACTGCTCCTAGCTTGGATATCAGACTCGCCAAAGTTGCCTGAATGGCGGCCCATCCTTTTGGGAGCGGCCAGCTTCCGACTTGGGCCGAGGTTCTCGCCCTCTTTATCCAAATGGGGTGTAGCGAGAGATTGCTTCCCGCATCCCTGATCGACGAAACAGGCGAACAGACCCCTGTCCGCTACCTGTTTAACCCAGAGAACAGAGCTTTCGCACCCATCGAGAACTATGGCGATCAAGCCAAAATCACGCGTTCTGAAATCGAGTTTCTAGAGCGAACTTTAGACATAGAGATCCCGAAGGCAACGAAATGGGGTCTTTGATTCTTGATTGGGCCGCCTAAGGCAGAAGCCACAGGCTTTTGCCGACGACCCGGTCAACCATGCGCGGCGGCAGCAGACGGGCGAGCCACCAATTGACCAACTTATTGGGGACGGGTGCATAGCGCGTTTTGGGATGGGCAGTCGTCAAGGCTTCTTCGACCACATCCGCGACGACGCTGACCTCGAGGCCTTCTTGGTCCATGGCGGCCAAGGATTGTGTGAGCCGCTCTAAAGGCTTGCCCCAAATCGTATCTGCATAGCGGTTACCGCCTGCAGCAGCCCCCTTTTCCCAGATGGGCGTTTGAACGGCACCTGGACCCACAACAATGACATCGATGCCCACAAGCAGAAGCTCTCGCCTAAGGCTGTCGGAGAAGCCTTCAACCGCATGCTTGGCTGCGACATAGGCTGCGGTAAAGGGATAGCCGAACTTGCCTGAGACGGACGTGATATTGAGGATGCGGCCTTTAGGGCCAGTGCGTGCAGGATCGGCACCCAAAAGTGGCGCAAACACACGACAGCAACGCACGACGCCCATGAAGTTGATATTCATGACCTGCTCAATCTCGCTCAAGGGCTGGATCAAGGCAGGGCCGGGCAAGGCAATCCCGGCATTATTGACGAGGCCCGATAGGGTGCGCCCTTCCAAGGCTGCGCCAATGACTTGCGCGGCTGCTTCAATGGCTGGCAAGTCTGAAACATCAAACAAAACGGCCTGCCCATTGGGGCCAAAAGCGGCATTTAAAGCATCAGCATCGGCCTGCTTGCGGACCGAGGCGAATACATAATGGCCTTGGGCCACCAGTCGGTCAGCAATCGCTCGACCGATCCCGGTTGAAGCCCCAGTGACCAAAAAGGCCTTTTGATCTGCGCGCATGAGGAAACTTTCTAAACTGAGGAGTGGATTGCTTTAGGGATAAAGCTTTGACGTGGTCCAAGATGCGGTAGCTTCGGCTCGCATAAACTCTAAACGATCATGCAAGCGAAATGGACGGTCGCGCCAAAATTCAATCCGTGTTGGCACCAGACGAAAGCCAGACCAGAAGTCAGGCCGGGGCACTTCCCCTATGCCAAATTTCATAGCATAGCTTGCGACATTCTTCTCAAGCGCAAAGCGGTCCTCCAGCGGGCGGGACTGCGCGCTGGCCCACGCGCCAATTCGGCTGTCACGGGCGCGCGATGCAAAATAGGCATCGGCTTCCTCTTGGCTAACAGATGTAATCGCGCCACGCACGCGAACTTGACGACGCAGACTTTTCCAATGAAAACAAAGCGCTGCTTGCGGGTTTTCGCTGAGTTGCTGCCCCTTATAACTCTCCAAATTGGTGTAGAATACGAAGCCTTGGGGGTCAAAATCCTTTAGAAGGACCATTCGCACATCCGGCAAGCCATCGCCATCGGCCGTAGCCAGCGCCATCGCATTGGCATCATTGATCTCTTTTTGCTTCGCCTCCTTGAGCCAGGTCCCAAACAGTTCAAATGGGTCTGAAGCAGCGTCCAGCTCAGGCGCAGTTTCGGCGGCAGCGGTTTGATAATCCGCTTCAGATGGTGTCGGGGGGATAAGGGTGTTGGCGGTCATGCGGGCAATGTAGTGCACTGCTACCCTTTCGCCAACTCGAAGGTTCGTGCTTCATCTTTGGCACACCGAACCCTCCAGCAACTGCTTTGAAAAAACGCGCTGCCCTGCCTGCAAAAATTAATGGGCAAAAGATGAGATTTAGCGATTGAATTTACACGTCGTTAACCGTGCCGAGACGATGGTCTGGCCCATGTCTTCACCCTATGCCATCCTCGGGCTTGAGCCCAATGCTGATCCCCGCGCCGCCAAGGCCGCGTTTCATGCAGTCGCCAAATCTTGCCACCCAGATGTCAATTCTGACCCGCAAGCACGACAACGTTTTGAAGAAGCGCGGGAAGCTTACCGCGTTATCACGCTGGGCGCTGCGTCGGCTGATATTGGCCGCATCGGCAGCCCGCGCGCCGGTCGCATGACCGAGATTGACCTTGAAGTTTCTGTCTGGATTGCCGCTCGTGGCGGTTCCGTTAAAGGCTCCTGCCCACTTGGCAAAGCCAGTGTACGGGTGCCTGCTGGTGCCCGCGTTGGCGACCGCATCATCGCCCGCATTGGTAAAACCGATGTGGCTTGCGTGATCCGCATTGCTGACACCGATGGCTTTGAAATTGACGGTGGAAACATCGTCACCACGCTGACCCTCTCCGCGGCGCAAGCCAAAGCCGGTGGCGGGGTTGAGATCGAAACGCCAATGGGCCGTCTGCGTCTGAACGTGCCAAAAGAGAGCCAAGATGGCGATCGTTTGTTGGTCGCTGGGCGTGGCTTGCCGCCCGCCAATGGTCGCCCTGCAGGTGACCTCTATCTCGACGTTGAGATCATCGAGACGATGACGGACCGCGCAGTAGCAGCCTTGGACAAGATTCTTGCCAAAGCCCGCCGCCCGCGCACTGGCACTGACCTATTCGGCCAAGATCAAGTCGCTTAGGCGTTAACTTCACTTGGGGTCAGAAAGATCACTTCAGCCGCGCCATAGGTCCGGCTGTCCAACACCTCATAGCCAGCGGCTGCGAACGGCGATGCACCGCGGCCACGCTCCAGTACCACCAACGATCCGGCCTTTAGCCATCCTTGAGCCAATCCTTTGAGTGCTGCCAGATCATAGCCCTTGGCATAGGGTGGATCGAGAAACACCAAATCAAACGGGCCATTAGCTGTTGCGGGCATCACACCTAAATCAGTGGCGTCGCGCTTCCAAACCCGCGTGACCCCTTGGGCTGAGCAGGCTTCAATATTACTGGCCAAGGCGGCCCGGGCGGCAGGATCGGTATCGACAAACAGACAGTTTGCAGCGCCACGCGACAAAGCCTCCAACCCCAACGCACCGGTGCCAGCAAACAGGTCCAGAATCTTTGTATCGGAAAGACCTTGTGACCACGGCGCATGTTCAAGAATATTGAAGACGGCTTGGCGCGCACGATCAGATGTCGGCCGTGTGGCTTCGCCCACAGGTGCTGCCAGCGCCTTTCCCTTCCACCGACCAGAAACAATGCGCATGAACTTGACCTCTAGGTCGTTTTGGCCAGATGGCGGTCGAGTTTCTCGTGCAACTGCGTCAAATGCAGCCGCAAAAGTGCAATCTCATGCTCTGCTTTCACATTGACCTCATAATCCATCCGCGTGGTTAGACGATCTTTTTCGGCTTGGCGGTTTTGCGCCATCATGATGATCGGGGCTTGGATCGCCGCGAGCATCGACAGAATGAGGTTCAAGAAAATAAAGGGATAGGGGTCAAAGCGGGCTTGGCCTTGCAAAATCACCAAATTCAAAACTGCCCAGACAACCAGGAACACACCGAAACTGGAAACAAAGCCCCAAGACCCACCGATCTCTGCGACCCGATCTGCCAATCTTTCGCCAAAGGTCGTTTGCGATTCAAAAGCTTCGTTAGCGTCTTGCGTAGAATGGACGCGGTGTGCAATCGCGCACACCAACGCTTGATCCTTAGCCGAAAGGCGCGCAAAACCGCCCTCTTCCAACAGCATTTTTCCAAGCATATGTGCTTGATCAGGAGGCAGATCAGGGACATCTGTCGCTGAAGTGTAAGATTGGGTCATGGTGGGGGCTCCAAATCAGGCTGATCATCTCTATATGACAATGATGCGAACCACAATTTTTTAGGACGAACCCAATGGCAGCAGTTACGATCTATACTAAATTTTACTGCCCCTTCTGTGAGCGCGCCTTGGCGCTGCTTGAGAAAAAAGGGGCCGACATCACCAATATCGAAGCTTCGTCTAACGCAGAGATGCGGGCCAAGATGAATGAATTGTCTGGCCGCAACACGTTCCCGCAGATTTTCATCGGTGGCACTCATATTGGTGGTTGCGATGACTTAATGGCGCTCGAGGCCAAAGGCGGCCTTGATGCTTTGCTGGCGGCCTAGCTTTGGTAAAGGTTGCGCTTCTACAATTACGCACGCCGGCACGCCTAGATGCCGCGCGCGCGCAGCTTGAGCCTTTGTTGACCCGTGCCGCCAAGGCCGGGGCAAAGCTGATCGTGACGCCTGAAGGCACCAATATCTTACAGCGCGACCGCGCCCGGTTTGATGAGGCGGCCCTGTATGAAGATGAAGCTGAAGCACTCGACTGGTATGGAGAGCAGGCTAAGGCCTACGGCGTGCATTTGTTGATCGGCTCTGCCCTTCTCAAACGACGCAGCGGGAAAGCGGCCAATCGGAGCCATTTGTTTGGACCAGACGGCAGCTTATTGGCAACCTATGACAAGATCCATCTGTTTGACGTGAATTTGGGCGCAGGCCAAGAAACCCGCGAGAGCAACGCTTATGAGCCGGGTGACAAGGCTGTCGTCGTGGAAACCGACTTTGGTACGTTGGGGCTGACCATCTGCTATGATGTGCGCTTCCCCCATTTGTATCGCGACTTGGCCAAGGCCGGTGCTCAAATCATTGCCGTGCCGGCGGCCTTTACCGCACCGACGGGCAAAGCCCATTGGCATACATTGTTGCGGGCCCGGGCAATTGAGACTGGTGCCTACATTCTGGCTGCCGCCCAAGGTGGCAATCATGAAGACGGACGCGCCACTTTTGGCCACAGCCTGATCATCTCACCTTGGGGCGACATTATCGGCGAACTCGCCCACGATAATCTTGGCGTTCTCTTAGCCGACCTCGATCTAGAGCGTGTCACCAGTGCGCGCGAAAAAATCCCCTGTTTGACCCATGACCGTGACTATCAAAGCCCATGATCAAATATGCGCTTCGCTGTGATCAGGCCCATGACTGGGAAGCTTGGTTTGACTCGATGGCTGGGTATGAGACCCAAGTCGGCCGCGGCTTGGTAGAATGCCCGTTGTGCGGATCAAAAGCTGTCGAAAAAGCGCCGATGGCCCCAGCAGTCCTGTCTTCAAAGTCTGACCGCCCTGCCCCACCTGCGCCTGCCGATGCCCCCGTGCCCGTCGCCAATGGTCCAGACCCATTAAGCTTGCCAGAGCCCGTCAGAGCTTTCTTCCAGGGTTGGAAGGAGCATATTGAGCAGAATTACGATTATGTCGGCGACGCTTTTGCCAAAGAAGTGCGCGCGATGCATGAGGGCGAAAGTGAAGAGCGCCTCGTTTATGGCCAAGCCACCGCCAAAGAAGCCAAAGAACTGATCGAAGACGGAATATCTGTCGCCCCTCTTCCAGCCTTGGCCAGCCCAAAACCTGTGCGCGGCTATCATTGACGCTTTGGGGTCGGGCTGTGGGTAGAGGCGGACTAGCAATTGACAGCCATCCTTCTGTGCCTGACTCTTGTCCCTTACGAGAGGGAGATAGGGTATGAATCGTCGCGATCTTTTGGCACTTGGTTCTGCGAGCCTTTTAGGCGGCCCCGCTCTCGCCTCCCCCTCCGCCGCACGCACCATTCTCACCGGTGGCCCGATCCATACCGGCGTCGTGGGCCAAGGCCCTGCCGAAGCCATCGCCATTGAGGGCAGCCGGGTGGTTGCCGTCGGCAGCTTACGCGCCGTGCGTTCCGCTTTACCGCGCGCCAAGGAAGTCGACCTCGCCGGCGGCGCGGCACTACCTGGCCTCGTCGACAGCCACGCGCATATGACGGGCATCGGCCTGCGCGAGATGACGCTGAACCTTGATAGCGTCAAATCTATTGCCGAGCTTCAGACCAAGCTAGCAGCTTGGGCCAAGCAAAACCCAACTGGACCGATTGCCGGGCGCGGTTGGATCGAAACCCACTGGCCCGAGGGCCGCTTCCCAACCCGGCAAGATGTCGATGCGATTGTGCCAGATCGGCCTTTGCTGCTTGGCCGCTCTGATGGCCATGCCGCCTTGGCAAATAGTGTACTTTTGAAGCTTGCAGGCATTGATGCGAGCACAGCCAATCCCCCCGGTGGGCAAATCCTGAAGGATGCTTCTGGCGAACCTACAGGCATGCTGATCGATAATGCGCAAGCGCTCGTTGAAAGCCGGATGCCAAGCGCAACACCGGACATGATCCGCCAAGCCCTGATCAAAGCTGACCGCCTCTATGCCTCGCGCGGTTGGGTCGGTTTGCACAATATGAGCGTTTCCGGCGAGGATTTGATTGCCCTAAAAGTGCTCGCCCTTTCAGGCGAGGTTCAATTGCGGGTCGATAATTATCTCGACATTGCCTTCGCCACTGACGTGCTGCGGCGTGGGCCCAGTGTCGACGCCACGGGGCGGATCAGCACGCGCGGGGTCAAAATCTATTCCGACGGGGCGCTGGGCTCACGGGGCGCGGCCTTGCTCGCCCCTTATGCGGATGCACCTGAGTCCGAAGGCCTTTTGTTGACGCCGGAAGAGCAAGTTCTAGCCGTGCTGGAGCAGGCCAAGAAGTCGGGTGCACAAGTTGCCATGCATGCCATTGGCGACCGGGGTAATCGTCAGAGCCTTGACTGGTTTGAACGCGTGCTAGGCCGCGCCAAGACCAATCGCCGCTGGCGGATTGAGCATGCGCAAGTCGTCTCACTACCGGATATGCCGCGCTTTGCTAAGCTGGGCGTGATTGCCTCGATGCAACCCTCCCACGCCATTGGCGATCTGTTCTTTGCGCCTGCGCGCTTAGGCCCTGAAAGGCTCAAAGGCGCTTATGCTTGGACCAGCCTTCTGAAGACCGGTGCTGTGGTGTGCGGCGGCTCTGACGCACCGGTCGAACAAGGTGACCCGCGCATTGAGTTTTATGCCGCCATCTATCGCCACGCACTCAATGGCTATGTCGGCCCAGATTGGGGCTTGGAAGAGCGGGTGTCGCGCCAACAGGCTTTGAGCATGTTCACCCGCTCTGCTGCTTATGCCGTTGGCGCAGAGCGCAGCCGTGGCACCTTGGCTGTTGGCCAAGCAGCCAGCATCAGCGTCTTCTCGCGCGACTTCATGACCGTCAAACCCGCCGACATCCTCGACGCCAAGACCGTCCTGACCATGGTCGACGGCAAGATTGTGTATGAGGGTTAGGGTGGGTTAATCGTCGTCGCTGTTTGAATCTTGTACACGTTAAATGCAGTGTTTTTAATCTCTGCGCCAATGAAGTGCATCTCTTGGATCGGGTCTCGATTGACCTGCCGTTTGGACAAACCAAGTGGACCAATTTTCACAAGAAACCGGCCACAATCACTTAAATGCAAATTGAGTATCTGCTTATCCGTGCCGAGTTCAATGTGATTTAGAATACCTTGGTAGCCAAGATAAACTCCAGCTTCACTTAAATTGGTCAATACAAAGACAGAGACGGCGAATGTTTCTGTCAGCGAACCCGATTTCCTAGAGTCTTTTTCATCTTTGGATGACTTATCGATAATGGATGACAACCAGCCATAGGATTGGCGGCGATACCAGTTTCGAATGCCACCAACACGAGAGGCGATTTCTGCTAACACGAGGGCTAAAGCGCTCGCCAAAGCAATAAGTACGAAAGGGCCAACAAGTTCAACTTGCGGCCTTGATGGAGCCGACCAAAGAACGGGTAAAAGCCACTTCCCTATTTCGAGCCTGATCGGTGAACTTATCTGAAAAAATGGATACAAGAAATCATTGAATGCCTCGAAGGCGATCAATGTCAAATAGGTAGCAAAAGAAATAAAGGTAAGATAACCAAGCGCTTCGATTGAAGTAGTTGGCGGTGGCGCAACCGTCAACTCGCGACTTAAAGTGCGAAACCTAAACCAAAAATTTCCAATTAAACCGGGTAACAAAAACAACAAACCCCAGATAAGGCTGGGCGTTAAACTCATCAGCCGCTTTTCTCCAAAACAACTTTCTCGCGATATTTTTGCGGTGCTTTTACCTGACGATTAACAACCAAGACGCCGTCCTTATCGGGCGTCGACGCTTTGTGTATGGCTGTCCAGCTTCCGAACTCACGAAGAAGCTCTCGCATCTTTTCTATGGCTTTTGCATCATTCATCGGCATGGTTGCGATCTTACTTCATTTTACAGATTCCACAAGAAAAACTTGATCCTCAACCACCCTACCCCCTGCAATCCATGCCGCCAGCCACTTGGCGTTGAGGCCATGGCTGCCTATAGATTTGCCAACACGATTTTAAGAGGCACCTCAGGTGCCTGGACGGGAAGTTATGGCTAGCGTTAACGACATTCGCACCACGTTTTTGGACTTTTTCAAATCCAAGGGCCACACCGTCATGGCGTCCAGCCCGCTGGTGCCGCAAAATGACCCGACCCTGATGTTCACCAATGCCGGCATGGTGCAGTTCAAAAACGTGTTCACGGGGGCAGAGACCCCGCCCCAGCCGCCGCGTGCCGCGACGAGTCAAAAGTGCGTGCGTGCAGGTGGTAAGCACAATGACCTCGACAATGTCGGTTATACCGCGCGCCATCACACCTTCTTTGAAATGCTGGGCAATTTCTCGTTCGGCGATTATTTTAAGGAAGACGCAATCAGCCATGCATGGGAATTGCTGACCAAGGACTTTGGCATTGATAAGTCAAAGCTGATTGTCACCGTCTATCATACCGATGATGAAGCCCGTGCCCTGTGGCGCAAGATTGCGGGCCTCAGCGATGATCGCATTATCTCCATCCCCACCAGCGACAATTTCTGGTCGATGGGCGATACGGGTCCGTGCGGGCCGTGCAGCGAAATCTTCTATGACCATGGCGACCATATTTGGGGCGGTGTGCCGGGCAGTGCGGAAGAAGATGGCGACCGCTGGATTGAGATATGGAACCTCGTCTTCATGCAGTTTGAGCGCCACGCCGATGGCAGCCAAACCAGCCTGCCCAAGCCCAGCATTGATACCGGTATGGGGCTGGAGCGTGTCTCGGCCGTGCTTCAAGGCGTGCACGACAATTATGACATCGACTTGTTCAAGACCCTGATCGCCGCATCTGAAAACCTGACCGGCGTCAAGGCTGAAGGCGACAAGCGCGCCAGCCACCGCGTCATTGCCGACCATATCCGCGCATCCAGCTTTTTGATCGCCGATGGGGTGACGCCATCCAACGAAGGGCGCGGCTATGTGCTGCGCCGCATCATGCGCCGCGCCATGCGCCATGCCCATATGCTGGGCGCGAGTGAGCCATTGCTGCACCGTTTGGCCCCGGTCCTGATCCGAGAAATGGGCGGCGCTTATTCCGAATTGCGTCGGGCTGAGGCTTTCATCACTTCCACGCTCGAGCAAGAAGAAGTCCGTTTCCGTCGCACCTTAGGCCGGGGCCTGTCCTTGTTGGACGAAGAGAGCGCGGGGCTGACCCAGGGCCAAGAATTGTCTGGCAAGGCAGCCTTCCAGCTTTATGACACCTATGGCTTTCCCGTCGATCTGACCCAAGACGTTCTGCGCGCACGCGGTATCGGCGTCGACATGACGGCCTTTAATGCAGCAATGGACGAGCAAAAGGCACTGGCACGCGCCGCTTGGGCCGGCAGCGGTGAAGCTGGGACTGATGCCATTTGGTTGACCTTGAAAGATGAGCAAGGCGGCAGCGAATTCTTAGGCTATAGCCAGAGCGAGGCCAGCGGCCAATTGGCAGCGATTGTGGTTGGCGGCACCAAAGTCGACGCGCTTGCTGAAGGCGAGAGCGGTGAACTGGTGTTCAACCAAACCCCCTTCTATGCCGAGAGTGGCGGCCAAGCCGGTGATCAGGGCGTGATCCGCTTTGACAATGGTGCCGTCTTTGAAGTCGAAGACACGCTTAAGCGCGCCGGGGCCATCCACGGCCATAAGGGCAAGCTGGTGCACGGCGGGATCAAAGTCGGTGACGCTGCTTCATTGACGATCGACACCTCCCGCCGCAACGCCATCCGCGCCAACCACAGCGCCACGCACTTGATGCATGCCGCACTTCAAAACGTTTTGGGCCCGCATGTGACGCAGAAGGGCTCGCTGGTTGAAGCAGATCGCTTGCGCTTTGACTTTGCCCATGGCGCAGGCCTGTCGCGGGCGGAAATCGATGCCATTGAAGCTGAGGTAAACGCGGTCGTGCGGCAAAACACCGAAGCTTCCACCCGCTTAATGACGCCCGATGAAGCCATTGCGGAAGGCGCGATGGCCTTGTTTGGTGAGAAATATGGCGATGAAGTGCGCGTGTTGGCCATGGGCCGCAAGCTCAACCACGCGCCCAAGTCCTATTCAGTGGAACTCTGCGGCGGCACCCATGTCGGCCGTACCGGTGACATCGGCAGCTTTGTGATTGTGTCTGAAGGTGCGGTTGCCGCTGGCGTGCGCCGGATCGAAGCCGCAACGGGCCAAGCCGCCCTCGATCATTTGAAGGCCGAAGCCGCGATTGCACGCGCGGCGGCAGAGCCTTTGAAAGCGCAATTGCCAGACCTGCCCGCGCGGATCGAGGCGATGATTGCTGACCGTAAGCGGCTCGAAAAAGAACTGACAGACGCCAAACAAAAGCTCGCGCTCGGCGGCGGGGGTGGTGCTGCGGCCGCCATTGAAGAGATCAACGGCGTAAAGCTCGATGCCCGTATCCTCGACGGCATTGGCGCGAAGGACTTGCGCCCGATGGTCAATGAAGCGATCCAGAAGCTGGGACAAGGCGTGGTCGCCTATGTCGCCGCAGCCGACGGGAAAGCCGCCATTGCGGTGGCTAGCACCGTCGCCAGCGTCAGCGCAGTTGACCTCGTGAAAGCCGCTGTGCTCGCCATGGGCGGGCAAGGCGGCGGGGGTAAGCCTGACTTTGCCCAAGGTGGTGCACCAACGGCAGAGGCGGCCACTGCCGGTTTAGACGCCGTGAAAGCGGCCATGGCCAACTAGATGAAACAGCTCGACTATCTGATCCTGATCCCAACCGATCCCACCTACGTTCCCAGCGACGAACAAGCTGAAGCCGGTGCCGATGCGCTGGAGGCTTTGCTGCCGCGCGCCGACGAAGTCAGCTATGATATGTTCGATGATGTGCGCTTCATCGATGCGGGCGAAGCGTTTGAAGCCATCACCTGCCCGCTCTGCAGCAAAGATGCGCAACCCTGGTGGGAAGGCGCGATGGATCAGGCGGCTGAGACTGAGTTTGAAGAGTTGGCCGTCGTTGCAACCTGCTGTGGCGGGGCAACCAATCTAAACGCGCTGATCTATCAGCCAGCTGCGGCTTTTGCTCGCTTTACTTTGGTTGCCACCAACTCTCGGGTCGAAACCCTCGCCCTCGAGGCTCTGATCCCAGTGGAGGCGGCATTGGGCTGTGCGGTGCGTGTGGTGCGGCAGCGGGTTTAGGGGCCCAAGCCCCTAACAAAAAATTTTCCCCAAATACCCGAATTGGCACTTGCGCTTGGCGGTAGGCATCCACACATGCAGGGCATGACTGACGAACACGCAACCACCGCCCCGACCGATGCTCCAGATTCCACCCCTGCCCGCTTTGCGAGCTTCGAGGAGTTTTACCCGTTTTATCTGTCTGAGCACCAAAATGTGATCAGCCGCCGCCTGCATATCGTTGGCACAGGCCTTGTCTGCTTGTGTTTGCTGATGGTCGTCCTGTGGGGCGTTGTGGGTGGCTTCCAATATTTGGTCGCAGCCCCAATCGTCGGCTATGGCTTTGCTTGGGTTGGCCATTACTTCTTCGAGAAGAATAAGCCTGCCACCTTCACCTATCCCGCTTGGAGCCTGATGGGCGACTTCCGGATGTTTGGTGAGACCATCACGGGCAAGCGCGCTTTCTAATCAGCCATTTACGCCGATAAACAACTTGCAGGGGGCGATCACCAAGCATTGCCCCCTCGCCCAAGCAGCCCTATTTTAGGGCCATGCTGATTCTTCTCTCCCCCGCAAAAGACCTAAATTACGAGCCGGTCTCTCAAGACCTGCCAGCAACCAAGCCACGCTTGGAAGCCGACATTGCATCACTCGCCAAAGTAACGGCCAGGTTGAAGCGATCTGACATCGCCAAGCTGATGCATTTGTCTGACAATTTGGCAGATTTAAACTACCAGCGCTTTCAAGCGTTTGACCCGGGCCTAGATGGGCCCGAGGTGCTGCAAGCCGCCTTGGCGTTTAATGGCGATGTCTACCAGGGCCTACAGGCGCGCGATTTGAGCGCCGAGGATTTGAACTGGGCGCAAGACCATGTGCGCATCCTGTCGGGCCTTTATGGCCTATTGCGCCCGCTCGACGTCATTGCGCCTTACCGTTTGGAGATGGGCACACGCCTGAAGACCAGACGCGGCGATAGCCTTTATGACTTTTGGGGCGACCGCTTGTCGAAAGCGCTTAATGCCGACTTGGTGGGCCAAGCCGCCCCCATCGTTCTGAACCTTGCCTCGACCGAATATTTCAGCGCCGTTTCCAAGAAGGCGCTGCAGGCTCGGGTCATCACGGCGAACTTCAAAGAGATTAAGGATGGCGAGGCCCGGGTCTTGAGTTTCTATGCCAAGCGGGCACGTGGCGCGATGGCGCGGTTCTGCATTGAAAATCGGATCACCGATCCTGAAGCCATCAAAGCTTTTGACCGGGATGGCTATCGCTTTGACCCCGCCAGTTCCAAAGCCGACACATGGGTGTTCTCGCGCCTACAACCACCGGGCAAGGTGGGCTGAACCCAATGGCCAAGCCCGCCCTCAATATCGCACTACAAGGTGGGGGTTCCCACGGGGCGTTTGCGTGGGGGATATTGGATGGCCTCCTAGAAGAAGACCGGTTTGACATTGCGGCCATCACTGCCACCAGCGCCGGGGCGATGAACGCAGTGGTCTGCGCCGATGGCTTGCGGACGGGCGGAAACGCTGGTGCGCGAGAGGCGCTGGCGCGCTTTTGGCAGAAGATCAGCACGACGCGTGGCCCCTTCAGTCCGGTCAGTCTAAACGCCATCCGCAAAGCCTTTGACCCATTTGGCCTGTTTAAAGCCGCCAGCTTTCAATGGTTTGATGCGCTGACCAGTGTGGCAAGCCCCTATGAGTTTAATCCTTGGAACTTCAACCCCTTGCGCGATAGTCTTCAGGATGTGGTTGACTTTGAGGCCCTGGTAAAAGATCCGCCTTTCAAGCTGTTTATCGCTGCTACCAATGTCAAAAGTGGGCGAGCAAAAGTATTTCGTACCCATGAGGTCAGCGCCGATGTGACCTTGGCTTCGGCCTGCTTGCCCTATTTGTTTCAAGCCGTGGAGGTAGGTGGAGAAGCTTATTGGGATGGCGGCTATATGGCCAATCCTGCGCTCTGGCCCCTCTTCTATGAAGCAGGCTTACCCGACGACTTGCTCCTATGCGCATTGAACCCGCAGACGCTCGACACCGTGCCAAAGACGAGTGCGGCGATTATGGACCGCTTAAACGAGATAACCTTCAACGCCAGCTTGATCGCAGAATTGCGCGCCATCGCCTTTGTCCAGCGCCTCTTAGAGGATGAGGAGATGGGCGATAAATTGAAGGACCGCTATCGGGACGTGAAAGTTCACGCCATCAAGGCCGATGACGCGCTGAAGGGTTTGGGTGCTGCCAGCAAATTCAATACCGATTGGGACTTTCTAACCGGCCTACGCGATCAAGGACGGGCTGCTTGGCAAGCATGGTCCAGCCAGTGTGGCAAAGCGGTCGGCCACCACAGCACAGTCGACTTGGCGAAAGACTTCCTCGACCGCTAGGCTTTGCTATCATTGACCTCTTCGCCTTCCACCAAAACCCGGCCCTTGGTCTCTGGTAAAAAGGCGATGGCGATGAGTGCCAAGACCACCAATGGCATGATGGCGATCAGAGCGTAGCCAAGGCCTCCTAAGATCGGGATGAGGAAAGCGACCAAACTCCCGCCCACGATCGCCCCACTGCTAGCCCCAATTTCAGATGTACCGGCAACCGTGGCGCGCGCCTTTGTGGGGATGAGCTCGGTCATCGTGGCGCGCAGCGCAACCGACGCCGCAAACCACGCCATATAGCCCATGCTAAGTGAAGCGCCGACTAATCCAAACTGGCTGCTGTTGAGATAAACGCCAGAAAGCCCAATAACGCAGATGAGCGTGGCAATCAGGGCAACAGGCTTGCGCCCAAAGCGATCGGCCAATCGCCCACCAAGGAACGTACCCGCAAGACCAATCAGCCCAGCGGCAAACGAAACCAAAGCGACTTGGCTTGGCGCCCACTTCGCCACCGACTGCAAATATTGGGAATTATAGGACAAAGCGGGCGAAATCGGCAGCCAGAACAGGAAATAGGCAATCCCAATCAGGATAACGGGCTGACGATGGGTGCGGATCAGCGCAAATGGATCGGCTTGCTTGGCCCGACTTGCGGCGACAAAGGCTGCACTTTCGGGCAGCGCCAACCGCCAGATGATGGACAAAAGTGCCGGCACCGCGCCTGCTGCGTACATCCAGCGCCACGCGTCAGGCTGGTCAGCAAAGGTGCCATAAGCGACCAAGGCCACACCATCGCCAGAGGCCCCTAGCAATGCCAGCAGCCCCAGCATCCAAGCCCGTGCGCGTGCTGGGGCTGCCTCTGCCAACAGCACCACGGCTAATAATTCGTCCACCATGGTGAACAAGCGGGTGAAAAAGAGGCCCGTCGCCAACATCGCCGCATTTTGTGCGAATGCGGTCAGCAATGCCGATGCCGAGAACCCCAAAATCGCTGCGAGGAACAGCGGCTTTCGGCCAATCCTGTCAGCCATTAAGGTCAACATCACCGCCGGGATCGCCCCAACTTTGGCAAGGGTGCCGATCAAAACCGAGGTTTGATCATCATAGCCAAAAGCCTGTTGGAACTGTGGCAGAGCAAGAGTCGATAATTGAAAATCATAGCGGCTAGCCATAAAGGCGGTGCCGACCACAAACAGCAGGAACCAAACGTCCTTCTCAATCTTCGGCCGACCGCTACTGCCCGTCGAAGTTGACCCAATTGGTGCCTCGGCACGCATATCCATTCCCCCAGCTTTTATAGTTATCAAGCGGGCTGTGCGCTGTTAAATGCCGCTTGATTTCAATCTTAACCCTAGCTTCGTTCTTTGGCTGTTGTCTCCTGCCAAAACCGTCCGACAACTGCGAAGTTTTAGTCTATTGGCCGAAAACACTCCGCGTCATCGTGACTGACCTTATTGACCCGATCACTGACTTGTCTTGGCACCATAAATCCATCGAGTGGCGGCACTAACAGAGATTTAAGTATGTCCGGCGGCGTGCTGGCCGTCAGCCACGTTCGCCAGTGATCGGGTCCGATCACCACGGGGAATCGATCATGCAGCTCTTTAAAGCTCTCGCGTGCTGCGGTGGTGACGATGCTCATCGACAGGAGAAGGCCGCCTTCCTCGTCCTTTGCAGCCTCCCATAGGCCCGCAAAGGCGACCGTCTCCCTGTCTGGTCGCGCAATGAAGTAAGGCGTGCGTGCCTTACCCTCCCGCTTCCACTCATAAAAACCATCGGCGGGCATCAAACAGCGCTTGCGGGCAAAGGCGGTGCGGAATGCTGGCTTATCGGCCACCGTCTCGCCACGGGCATTAAACAGAGGCCCTGTTGGTGGGTCCTTGGCCATCCAAGCCGGCCGCAGCCCCCAGCGCGCTTGTAAGATCCGAGTATCGCCTGCTTTGCCTATCGCAACCATCGGGGCAATCTGGGTCGGGGCTACATTCCAACGGGGGCCCAGATTCGGCCTGTCAGCCGACCCAAACAAGGTCGCCATCGCATCTACCGGCAATGTTACCGCGTATCGTCCACACATGGCTTCCATGCTAGCACAAAGCCATGACCCTGGAAGCCAAACCTCTCCCCGTCCCTGCGGTTGGTATCGTCTGTTTCAACGACGATGGCCAAATCCTCTTGATCCGTCGTGGCAATCCCCCTCGGCAAGGGGATTGGTCTATTCCCGGCGGCAAGCTCGAATGGGGCGAAAAGGCGATTGACGCGGCTTTGCGAGAATTGGCGGAAGAAACGGGCGTCACGGCAGAAATACTTGGCCTAATCGACGTGGTGGACGGTATTTTCACAAGCCGTAGCTCGGGCAATGTTACGCGCCATTATGTGCTGATCGACTTTGTTGCCCGCTATCAATCCGGCGCTGTCATAGCAGGCGATGACGCCAGCGAGGCGTGCTTCGTGGCAGTTGATACGCTCGAAAGCTATGGTTTATGGGACGAAACCACCCGCATCATTCACGCAGGCCATCGCCTCTGGCGCGCGGCACAAGGCTCGAATTAAGGGTTACGCTCACACAATTGATCCTTCGGCCGGTCACCCTTCAAACGCCAAGCAAATTGGCGATAGCCCAACGGCTTGTCAAAGCGGTAATGCTTACCAAACCACGCATCAAAGTCCGGATCTTCGCGGAGATAGGTCAAGGTATTGAAGCTAACCAATCGATTGGCAAAGACGCGGCCATATTCTTCAATCACCACATCGGGCGGGCGACACGTTAAGTCAGCGACATATTCCCGCCGCACCCGGTCAAGCTCCATCTTGCGGAAAGCTTCTTTCGTTGGATTCGCTTGCGGGACCTCCAGACCAACCAACATCCACATGCCATAATGGCGCGAAATGATGGGCCGTTCGAGAATTCGCACGATGTAAAACGCGTGCTCCGGCGAAATCGATAGCACGGCGATCCGGCTATCTAGCGGCTCATTCTTCACAAACTTGCGCAAGGTCGGGAAAACAGGCTGTCCTTTGGTTATCAGGACGCGCTTGATCGGCTTATAGATCGCTTGATGGGACAGAAGCGCCAGCCCAATCGCCGCCAGCGCCGCCACCACCCACCGACGCTCTGCCACCATTTTGGCACCAATGCTAACCACCAACATCAGCGATAAGCCTTGTGCCGCGAGCATATGATAGCGCCAGCCCTTCATCTGCAGCCAAATTGCCAACAGCATGGCCGTTAGCGTGACCAAGAGCCCAAGCGTGAGTGAGCGCTTGTCCCAAGCCAATAGCGCCATAACAAAGGGCACAATGGCAAAGCTGGTCGCGCCCAAGATAAAGCCCAACCGCCTGCTGGGCGCTAGCTGCATGACGGGTCCAAAGTTAGAATAAGCGACCATGACCATTGGTACGATGCGCGAAAAGAAGTCTTGGGCAAATAGTAACAATGCCAGGGTGTAAAGGACCGCTGCGGCCCCGAGGCCCAAGGTTTCAAACCGAATTGGCCGATAGGCGCGGCGCAACCGCGCCATCATGCAGCCTTCAATCAGCAAGGGAACCAAGACAAAAACGTGCTTGAGTGCAAAGCCATAGGCTGAAAACGCAAGCGTAATCAAAAGGGCCGCAGAGGAAATCGGCTTGCCTTCCATTCGGGCAACCGCCAGAGTCGTCCAAAGGATGGAAGCGACAAAGAAAGCATGCTCCCGCTGCCCTGTCTCACCCAAGGGCAAAATCAGATAAGATACTGCCATCGCCAACAAAATGACCTGACGTTGGCCAAGCGAAATCAAGTCACGCGTTAGGCTGTTGAACGTCCACAGCGCAGCCAATGCTAAACCTGTGACACCGACTGCCAAGACTTGGTACGATGAGACACCCAGCATTTGGCTCAAATAGTGCCATGGCAATGCCGCCCAAAACCACAAAGGTGGATTGGTCTCAATCACATCTTGATAAATGACTTTGCCCTGCGCGACCTGTTCTGCGACATACAAACGCCAGACGATATCGCCAGTTGGCGTAAGCTGCAGCATCGCCCACAGCCCACCGATCAAAATCCCGGCCAAAACCAAGCCGAACAAAGCCGTCGTGGTTGTTTGAGACCAGGTGGCCGACCGTGGGCCGGACAAGAGGGACGTGGTAAGTGTCATGAGCGACCGAGTTGTAACTGGGTTGATTCAGTTCGATTGTTGGATGGAAGTGCGCGCTTTAGCAGGTCCTTAGCCAAGCTAGAACAGCGAAAACTGCGCAACTTCGTCATTTTGGCCTTTTTTGTGAGCAAGATTGCGCTGTTGCCGCAAAATAATGCATAAAATTACAGCTGAGGCTGACTTGTTAATCCACTGTCATCCTAGCCTTTGCTATGGGAGCCCAGTTAAGTCCATCTTTGATTTGGATGGCAGGGAGCCCGAGTGCATGGAACGTTCCGCCTATACCGAAATGGCAGCCATTGACGAAAATCATTGGTGGTATCGCGCCCGTCGGCGCATTGTGGCTGAAATGATCACCCAACATATTGCCAAGCGTCCCAATTTGGCGATTGCTGAAATTGGCTGCGGCACTGGCTCAAACCTGCCAGTCCTCGTGCGATTTGGCCAAGTAACGGCTGTCGAACCTGATGCCGATGCGCGGGTCTACGCGGCCTCACGTGCGGATGCGACGGTGCTGGAGGGCCGGTTGCCAGATGGCCTGCCGCTGGCAGAAAATAGCTTAGACCTTGCCGTCATGTTGGATGTGCTGGAACATGTCGACGATGATGTCGCCGCGCTCAAGGCTGTGGCCAAAAAACTAAAGCCAGATGCCAGCTTTCTCTTGACCGTTCCAGCCCTGCCCTCCCTGTGGAGCCCACATGACGAGGAACATCATCATAAACGGCGCTATACGGCCCAGACGCTACGTACCGCCATTGAAGCCGCTGGCCTAAAAGTCGAAATGATGAGTTATTTCAACACGTTGTTATTGCCAATGATTGCGGGAGTACGGTGGATTAAAAATCTCACAGGCAGCAAAGAAGTCGATACGGGCATGCCTTCAACTTGGCTCAACAAGCTTCTCGAGGCGATTTTTGCCTTTGAGCGTCACCTGATTGGTCGCCTGCCCTTGCCCTTGGGCGTATCGCTAGTCGTGATTGTTAAGGCCGCTTAGGCGCAGGGATGCACTTTTCTGGTGGTGCTGCGGGATTTACCCGCCGGATTGGGTAACGCCCTATGTCTCGCCCGACAAGATAATGGGTGTCTAGCCAAGCCTTGAAGGCTGGATCCTCGCTAAGATAGCCAATCGAGTCAAATCGCGTTGGATTTGGCGTTCTAACGTAACCGACCTCTCCAATGATTAGGTTTGGTCGGCTGCATTGAACATCTTCAATAAATTCTGCTTTTACACGATCCTTTTCGACCTTGCGGATGGCTTCAAGCTTGAGGTTTTGGTTCTGTGTCAAAAGTCCTGGAACCATCCACATCGAATAATAACGTGACCAATATGTGCGGCCAGCTTGGGCGAGTGGATAAAAGGCATAGTCTGGCCCGATCGATAGGATGAATATCCGGCTATCATCGGGCTCTTTGGCGATAATCGACTTTAAGATCGGTTCAACCACCTCACCTCGCGATCTCACAGAATCTATAGCCGGCAAGGCGACAACGTTCCAAATCAAAGTCAGCGCTGCCACAATCGGCAACACCACCCTTGTCCCCTTTTCTTGGTTGAAGAGAAGTTGATGGATGATCATGATAGATAGCATGGCAGCCAGGCCATGGGCGGCAACAAAATGATAGCGCCAGCCCTTTTGCTGAAACATCACGATGGCGATACACACGACGCTTGCAATCGCAATCGCGACAAAAAATGCCCTGCGCTCTTTGATAAAAACCATGATGGCCATGGGGATGAAGACAAACAGGCATTGGGTGACTAAGTGAACCTTGCGCTCCAGTGATGGGAAACCATTCCAAGGCCCAAAAGCAAAATAAGTCGTTTGAACCAAGTCCAACATGCGCGTGAGGAAATGCGGCGTGAATTTCCAAACCGCTAGGCCATAGGCAAGTGCGCACAGTGCCAACGTAATGTTTTCAGGCCTAAATGGCCTCCAGGCCCGCTTTTGACGCCATAGCAACCAAGCTTCCAAGACTATCGGCAGGAGGACAAAATAATGTTTGAGCGCAAAGCCATAAGCACTCATTACGCTCACCAAAATGGCCATCGGCAGCGCGACTTTAACGCCTTCTACGCGGGCGCATAGCAAGGCGATCCACATGCCGCAGGCCATTAACAAGGACTGCTCGCGCTGGCCAAGGCCTCCTACGCTGACCAAGCTTAAGGCAAAAAGAAATCCAAAAGCAGCAGAAGCTGCCGCCGATGGCTCCAAGGTCTTTTTAGCTAGGTGAAACACGACGAAGGTGGCTGAGACAATCCCAGCGACATTCATCGCAATGAGTGCATGATACGGCAAAATCGGCGAGTTCTGAGCCAACCAAGCGACAGGTATTGCGGCCCAAAACCAAAGGGGTGGATTCACCTCTAGTATATCGCGATACATGTGTTTGCCAGCCAACAGACTATCGGCAATGTGAAGACGCCACAAAATGTCTGGCACCGGCAAGACAGCGAGGGCCAGAACGACGCCCAGCACAACAACTGCTGCCCCGCCGATTAGATAAAGGGCAGATACACGCTCAACTTTTGCCATGATCACCTTGAAGCGGCTTGGATGTCTGGTCTGCATAGACCCAGAAATTGAAGAACAAGAAGTTCGTGCAGGCAACAATCACCATAACAATAGCCGACACCACTAGGTCAGGCAGATCATAGATTTTGGTATTGGCTTGGCTGATGAGCGCCGCAATCAAAAAGCCGACTCCTACTGCAGTCAAATAGCGCCATAAGGTGCCCGGCTTTGTCTCGCGATGGCCGAAGGTGAACTTCCCGTGCGCAGAATATTGGAACAAAAGGGCTGCGCCATAAGCTAGGTTAGAGGAGAAAAAGCGCACCAGTCCCAGATAGACCATCAAATTATAGACAATGATGTAAACAAGCGAAGTTAGCCCCCCTGCCAAAGCATAGCGCAACCCCAAAATCGCTTTAGCGCGAAACTCAGCCTCGGTCATGGAAACCGATGAAGCGTTTGACCAAATATAGAGGCCTTTCTTTAGAGGCCATATAGATGCGGCCAACATATTCGCCGATCATGCCTAAAACCATCAATTGGACACCACCCATAAACATGACGGCGATGAACAACATGGTCCAACCGCTGACCCATTGATCCGTCAGCAACCGATTCAAAATGGCATAAACAATGCCGACATTGGACAGAACAAATATGGCCAAGCCGAGCATAATGACAAAGCGCAACGGGGCGAGCGAGAATGACAACATGCCATCAAGGGCAAACAAAATCATCTTGCGAAGGGGATATTTGCTCTCCCCTGCTGCGCGCGCAGCGCGGCGATAAGGCAAAGCAGTTTGGCGGAAGCCAACCCAGCTGATCATGCCGCGCAAGAACCGGTCGCGCTCCTTCATTGAGCCAATGGCCTCAACAACTTGGCGATCAATCAGCCGGAAGTCACCTACGTCGAGGGGAATATCCACGTCCGACAAGGAATTCAGGCCACGATAGAAGACCCGCGCCGTGGCGAGTTTGAACGCACTTTCGCCTTCGCGGTCCGTACGTTGACCATAAACCACGTCATAGCCGTCGCGCCACAGTTTCACCATATCGGCAATCAATTCGGGCGGGTCTTGCAAGTCTGCGTCAATGATGACCACGCAATCACCCTTGGCGATGTCTAGTCCAGCCGTCACGGCAGGCTGATGGCCAAAATTGCGCGATAACATGACAACGCGCACATGGTGGTCTCTGGCCGAAAGCTCTGACAATTTGGTTGCTGTCAGATCACGGCTGCCATCATCGACATAAATGATTTCATAGTCCAAGCGTTCTGAACTGACCAACGAGTCGAGCACAGTTTTTAGCCGTGCATGAGAAAGACCAATAACGGCCTCCTCATTATAGCAAGGAACGACAACGCTGATCCGAGCTGACCCATCGCGGGTCAAACGAACAACAGGATTTGGCGGCGAATCTGAATGGGACATAGGGATAATTCATAGCGACTCCCCGCTTTAAGCACAAACCATTCAACACTTGCGCGCTGATGGGCGCTTGCTAGTGTGTTCGCTACATCAATTCAAAAAGACTCGGGGAAACACCATGGCCTATCGACCATTCAATTTAACTGGACATGTCGCTTTGGTAACAGGCGGCAATCGCGGCATTGGCCTAGGCATGGCGGAAGCCCTTGCTGCTTGTGGCGCTGATATCGCCATTTGGGGACGCAAAGCCGCCGCTAACCAAGAAGCGGTCCAACAGCTTACGGCCCATGGCGTCAAGGCGAAGGCTTGGGAGGTCGATGTGGCGCACGAAGATCAAGTCGTAGCCGCCATGGCCGATACGGTGGCGCAAATGGGACGCATAGACACAGTCTTTGCCAATGCCGGCGTCGGCTATGGCGCGCCGAGCTTTGTGGATATGAGCACCGAGACCTACCGCAAGACCTTAGCGGTCAATTTAGACGGTGTGTTCTTCACCCTACGGGAGGCGTGCCGCCACATGGTCGAGCGCGCCAAGGCGGGCGATCCCGGCGGGTCATTGGTTGGCGTTGCTTCTCTGGCTGCCATCGAGGGAGCGGCCCGCAATGAGGCTTATGCGGCGACCAAGGGCGGGGTCATTTCCATGATCAAATCGATCGCGGTTGAGCATGCGCGCTATGGTGTACGCGCTAATGCAATCCTGCCGGGCTGGATCGCCACCGATATGACAGAAATGGCGCAAAACTCCCCCGCCTTTGCCGAAAAAGTCATCCCACGCGTGCCCGCACGCCGCTGGGGCACACCAGATGATTTTGGCGGGATCGCCGTTTATCTCGCGAGCCAAGCCTCGGCCTATCATTCCGGGGATACGTTGGTGATCGACGGCGGCTATTCGATTTTCTAAATGAGGGATGTCCTCGTAGGCTGGGGCGCTTATAGACAGGAATTGTCCTCCCCCGTTTTACGGGGGAGGGGGACCCTGCGCAGCAGGGTGGAGGGGGCAGATCCCCCTCAGTCAGCTACGCTGACAGCTCCCCCGCAAGCAGGGGACCACATCGGCAAGGCCCTAGTTACGGGCTTTATCGACCATTTTGTTCTTGCCGATCCCACCGGTCGCTATCAGCGACCGGCGTGTTCTTTAAAAATTTTGGATCGGCAAGGCCCTAGTTACGGGCTTTGTCGACCATCTTATTCTTGTCGATCCCACCGGTCGCTATCAGCGACCGGCGTGTTCTTTAAAAATTTTGGATCGGCAAGGCCCTAGTTACGGGCTTTGTCGACCATCTTATTCTTGCCGATCCAGGGCATCATGCCGCGAAGCTGTGCGCCAACAGCTTCGATCTGATGCTCATCGCCCAAGCGACGGGTGGCCTTAAAGAACGGCGCGCCGGCCTTGTTTTCCAGCATCCAGTCGCGAGCAAAGCCACCGTTTTGGATGTGCTCCAGCACGCGCTTCATTTCCGCCTTGGTTTCTGGCGTGATGATGCGGGGACCGGTGACATATTCGCCATATTCGGCAGTGTTAGAGATCGAGTAATTCATGTTGGCGATGCCGCCTTCATAGATCAGATCCACGATCAGCTTCACTTCGTGCAGGCACTCAAAATAAGCCATTTCAGGCGCATAACCCGCTTCAACCAAGGTTTCAAAGCCCGCGCGGATCAACTCAACCAAGCCGCCGCATAGAACAGCTTGTTCGCCGAACAGATCGGTCTCGCATTCTTCGCGGAAATTGGTCTCGATAATGCCCGAACGACCACCGCCAACAGCGGACGCGTATGCGAGCGCAAAATCAAGCGCTTTGCCGCTTTCATTGTGCTGCACGGCCACGAGGCACGGCACGCCGCCGCCCTTTTGATATTCGCTGCGCACGGTATGACCCGGGCCTTTAGGCGCAACCATGACCACGTCAACGCCCTTAGGCGGCTGTATCAGGCCGAAATGGACCGAGAAACCATGGGCAAACATCAGGGTTTGACCCGGCTTGATGTAAGGCGCGATTTCAGCGGCATAAAGCTCTGGCTGGATTTCATCTGGCGTCACGATCATCAAAGCGTCTGCCTTCTGCGCAGCTTCTGCGACGGTGACGACTTTCAGGCCAGCGGCTTCTGCCTTGGCTGCCGAAGCCGAGCCCGCCTTCAAAGCGACCCAGACGTTCTTCACGCCGGAATCCTTCATGTTCAACGCGTGGGCGTGGCCTTGGCTGCCATAGCCAACCACCGCGACAATCTTGTCCTTGATCAGGCCAAGGTCACAGTCAGCGTCATAGAACACGCGCATTTTTTCTCTCCAGATTGAAATTGTAGCGGCACAAATGTGCAGACTAAGTTGAATTTGCCCCGGGTTAAGAGCGTTTTTTTGCGTTCAGGTCAATCGAAGCCATCAGCTTGAGGGCGCTCGATCTCAGCAAAGTCCTCAGTTCGGGGCCGTGGTTGCAGGTGGACGGGTCGCTGCACTGGGTGGCCTGCGCGGCAATGGCCCAGCAGCAGTGGCAGCCTGAGGACCAGCACGCCCTGCGGCAAGCTCTGTGACGATCAACCACCCACCCGCTTCGCGCCGCCACACGGTGACATAGCGCCCAAGGCTGAGCTGATTGTCACCGCGCCGGATCACATAGCGCCCCCAAGACGAGCCAGAGCCACCAGCGGCCATGGCGCTCTCTGGGCTTCGATCCAAAGTTACATCAACTGGGAACGTGCTAAAGCGGGCTTGAGCTCCCGCAGCCCCTGCAGGGGATGAACCTGAGGCGTCGTGCAAAACCCCTTCACTCGACATCAGGGCTTCATAGGATTTGAGGGGTCCGTTGGCGATCAAGCTCTCCGCAAATGCCCGATCAATGGCCAACAATTCCTCACTCTCGTCGATGGTTTTCGGCACCGGCGCAGCTTCGCTGGTAATCGCTTGCGCCGCGCGTAGACCGTCCGGGGTACCCATTTCAGCCGCAGGTAGCGCGGGCGTTGGCTGTATCGGCGCATCCGTCTCAGGTGCGGGTGTTGCATTGCCCACCGGGGTGGTCGGCGGGGTCCATTCCGCTTTCGCTGCAGGCTTTGCATTAGCCTTGGCTTTAACCGGGGTTTTAGCCTGCGTGGTGGGCTTTTTAGGGGTCTGAGCCATCACGCTCGCCGATGGCACGACATAGGCAAGGACTAAGGAGCCCATCAGGACAGCAGCTAAACGTCTCATAGGTCCCCTCCGCTAATTCGCTTTGTTCGGCGCGACTGGCACAAAGCTAGCCTCAGGCGAGACCAAACCGTCTGTCGGCAAGGCACCTGGTAGCAAGCCCAGCTTTTTAGCAAAAACCGCCAACAGCGGACGGACACGCTCGTCATCAAAACGCGTGGAAATGCAGCGCTCCCGCTTGGGTGCACGGACTTCGATCACAGCGGTAGCTTGGCCTGCGCGCGCAAGGGTCTCGATGGTGCGCTTAAGGTCACCCCAGATTTTAGCGTCTTCAAAGGCATAAACAAAAGTTGCGGCATCGGTCACATCTAAACTCCCACTGGCGCGGCTAATGGCTTTGCCATCCCACCGCACCATGGTGTAACGCCCGGGCTCGGATTCTGGCGTGGAAAAAGTAACGCTGATGCTTTCCTGGCTCGCTGGACGCAAGACAGAGACGCGATAGGCGGCCTTATCGCCAGCGGCTTTAGCAAAAGGAGTATCAATGCCCATCACCTTCAAAATGGCAGGGTCGGCCAACTCGCCATTCACAGGGCTGTCGCACAGGCGCATGCGGGGGTCGCCATCAACGCCCAGAAACAAGGCCTTTTGTTCAGGCTCTGCTTTGCCCACCAAATAGATGGTCAAGCCCAAGACTGCGGCAATGGCGAGCATCATTAAATATCGAAAAGAGCTTTTCATCCACCTATCCAAACCTGAACTTTGGGCCAAAACAAGGCCGATTGCCGAACCAAACTGGCCGTCGGCGTTGCCGTCTAGATCACGTCTTTGCCGCGCCGGATGGTGGCCACCCCGGTGCGCGAGACCTCAACCAGACCAAGCGGGCGCATCAAATCAATAAAATCATCAAGCTTTTTGGACGACCCAGTCAGTTCAAAGGTGAAATGGTCCAAGCCCGCGTCCATGATCCGGCACTTAAACGCATCGGCTAAGCGCATGGCCTCGACCCGTACATCGCCCGTGCCTGCGACTTTGATCAAAGCAAGCTCTCGCGCAACGGCGTCGCTGTCGCCATAAAAGTCGATGACGCGCTTAACCGGCACCAAACGGCCCAATTGCGCGCGGATCTGGGTCAAGACGCTGGGCGTGCCCGAGGTCACGATGGTGATGCGCGAAGTATGCGCCTCATGGTCGGTTTCGGCGACCGTCAAACTCTCAATATTGTAGCCGCGTGCCGAAAACAGCCCAACAACACGAGCCAGAACGCCAGGTTCATTGGTGACGATCACAGCCAAAGTGGTGCGAATGATCGGGCTTTCGCCTTCAGGAATAAAATAAGCGGAACCGGGCTGGGTCATGGGTGAGATACCGGGATTGGGGTTTGAAGGGCTTGGGCTGCCTTGATAAAGGCTTGATCGAAAGTAGCAAGCCGTTCACAGCTAAGCGCTGCCGCAAGATGGATCGCATCTGCAAAGTCAAAGCCTTTTTTGTACCAAGCAAGGGCCTGCAGGATCAAAGGCTCGTCTTCGAGCACGATCTGCTCAGACTGGGTTAAAGCCTCTAAAGCCAAACCAATGTCAGAGGGTCCAAAACGATAGGACTTTGCCAGGACCCAAACAATTTCTTGCACCACGCTGCGCGCGACAAAGCAGATATTGTCTGATAACAGCCGTGTAGCGTGTTCCGCCTGGCTAGGGTCATCGAGAACGATTGCTCGGATCAGGACATTGGTATCGACACAGATCATGGCTTTGCGCGCGAAAATCGATCCGCAGCTGCATCTTCTATGGCTTGGTTCATTTCCTCAACCGAAACCACAGGCCCGCTATAGCGCGGCTGTAAGAGGCCAATCAGCGCCGTTATCGGCTGCTTTTTCCGTGCTGGCACAGCCTTCAACAACACCCCTTCTGGATGGTCGACCACTTCAACCTGCACGCCGACATCAAAGCCTTTGGCATGGCGCATGGCCTTTGGAATAACGACTTGCCCCTTGGTCGAAAATGTCGTCATAACCATCGCGGAGTCCTTTTGTTAGGCGGTAAGACTAGCGTAAGACGCAGATTGCGTCCAGCTTAATCTGGTCGGAGCGCGGCCGAAAGCTTGAGGTGAATGACGTCAAGAATTGCCCACGCTGCTCACAGCGAAGTCGGCTCTTTCAGCAGACGGTCCAGCAAGATACCCACATCCCTCAAAGTCGCAACTGGCACCCGGTCCAGCACGCGAAACCCACGCGCGGTGCGGCCGAGCGATTTGATCTGATCGACCAGCAGATACCCCTCAATCCGTCCACCATTCGGCAAAGCCAATTTGAACGGCCATGGGCTGGGGTTCGAGGTGATCGGAACCACAATCGCCGCTGAACTAACCTCGTGATAAGCTTGAGGCGTCAGCACCAAAGCTGGGCGAAAACCGGCCTGCCCCAGCCCTTGGCTGCCTTTGAGATCGACCATAACGATGTCGCCGCGATCAAGCATGCTTGGCGCTTTGCACGTGGGTGTTCCAAGCCGAAATCAGATCATCTGCGTCTATTTCGAGCACATGGTCCGGCGCAATCCAGCCATCTTCAATGACCTCGCTGCCCTGCACCTCGCCCAAGTCAGCCATCTTGGGCGCAGACAAAGCTCGCGCTTGGGCAATCAAGGCGTCCAGCGACGGAATCACTTCTTCCGGCACAACATGGCCCGCCAATTGGCCATTCTCATTGGCAAACCGAATTCTAGACCCAGGCTTGATCCCAAACACATCCCGCAAGGCCTTAGGGATCACCACTTGGCCCTTGGTGGAGACGAGACCATCGCTCATTGGCTGCTTCCTTTGTGTCGAGCGGTAATACTAAAGTAGAACTATAGGTATCTCACGGGGAATTTCGGGTGCTTGGAGATGTGCCATTGAGATTCGTTTGGGAACGGTTTTGGTGACCAATCTGGTCACGCAAAACCCTGTTTCAATTGTCTTTACCAGTTCAATCGCGTCAAGGGACGCTTCGCTTCTGCCCTTGACCCGCTTGAACCGGCGGTCACTAGCTTGAGAGATCAGTCCCCTCTCCGTCCAAGTCGTCCGCATCAGGACACCAACTCTCCCGTCCTGAACCATGCACGGGGACCGGGGTACGTGGAACCGGAAACAGGGAATAGTACGCAACAAAGATCGCCCAAGTTGCAACGGGTGCAGCTACCCAAAATGGAAACTTCTTCAGGATCACAGGCTGCTCCTTTGCCGATGGTCAGGTGGGCTTGCGGCACTTGGCGGTGGCGGGAATGGCTAAACGGCAAATTCTACACATTTTATTACACACTGATTGACAGGGTGACTGGCTCCAATTACTCTATCTCAATGGAGCGCGACAGCAAGAAAATCGTCAGGCGGCTTTTGTCCGAAGGGTTTGTTTTGGTTGCGAGCAAAGGTTCACATCACAAATTCGCCAAAGGCGGCTTGGTTGTGATCGTCCCGCATCCGAAGAAAGATTTACCCCTCGGCACGGCGCGATCCATTGCGAAGATGGCAGGGTGGCTATGAAAGGCAACGCGATGCACTATTATCACGGAATCGTCCACAAGGACGAAGACAGCGCTTTTGGCGTCTCTTTTCCAGATTTGGAGGGTTGCTTCTCCGCTGCCGATGATCTGGAAAGCGTTGTGCGTGAAGCCACCGACGCCCTGTCGCTCTATTTCGAAGGAAATGACCGCGTCATCGAGCCATCCAGCATCGAGACGATCCGCGAGTTGGCGAAAGAGGATTTGGCAAATGGTGCCTTCTTGATTTTGGTGCCCCATATCGCCGCCAGCAACACGCCCACCCGCATCAACATCTCGCTCGATTCCGGCATCCTCGCCGCCATTGACACCGCCGCCTCTGCCCGCAAACTTACCCGCAGTGCATTTCTGGCGCAGGCGGCGCGCAATGAGATTGTGGGGCGGTAGCGCGCCTGTTTGTAGGATTCGCTTGGGACCGGTTTTGGTGACCATTCTGGTCACGCAAAACCTTGTTTCAATTGTTTTTACCAGTTCAATCGCGTCAAGGGACGCTTCGCTTTTGCCCTTGACCCGCTTGAACTGGCGGCCATGCTGTCGGGCGTCTGGGTCTGATTGTGGCAGTCAAGGCCAGAGAGCGAAGCGTGCCTTGACGGCCGCAAGCAGACAATCTCGCTATTTTGAGTTTTCAAGAGCGTTCAAACGCGCAGCCGTTCGGCCAAGAAAAAGCATGACTGGTACGAGCCAAACAAAAATGCCGATAAATGGAATTGCGCACCAGAACGCTTGCGCTTCTTTTCCTTTGCCCTCTTTTTTGAGCAATCTCCAAACAGAGATACCAGCAATTAGTTGCAATAACAATGACGGAAAAAGCTGTATAATTACTTCGGTCATTCACCCCCCTCGCATTAAGTCAATGTACTATTGAGTAAGATGTCGTTACTCACTATCAGTATCAATATTGCCGCAAGTTCTAGCTCACAGTCTTTTAAAAAACGATCCATTTGACCCCCTAAACCAACTGCCGCCCCTTCTCATCAATGGCCGTCCCCAAGTCCTGCCCATCATCGCCCAAGAGCATCTCATTATGCGCGGCACCCGATGGGATCATGGGGAAGCAGTTTTCGTCTTTGGTGACGCGGCAGTCAAAGATCACCGGGCCGTCATAGTCGATCATCTCTTGGATGGCTGCGTCTAATAAAGTGGGGTCCTCGCAGCGGATACCTTTGGCACCGAAGGCTTCGGCCAGTTTCACAAAGTCGGGCAAGGAGTGGGAATAGCTTTGGGAATAGCGCTCGCCATGCAGCAATTGCTGCCACTGGCGCACCATGCCCATCCACTCATTATTCAGGATGAAGATTTTGACGGGCAGGCCATATTGCACCGCACAGCTCATTTCCTGGATGCACATTTGGATGCTGGCTTCACCGGCGATGTCGATCACCAACCCGTCCTTATGCGCCATTTGCACACCAATCGCGGCAGGCAGGCCATAGCCCATGGTGCCGAGGCCGCCCGACGTCATCCAGCGGTTAGGTTCTTCAAAGCGATAGAATTGCGCCGCCCACATCTGATGCTGACCCACTTCGGTGGTGATGAAGGTCTTGCGGTCTTTGGTGAGTTCATAGAGGCGCTCCACCGCATATTGAGGCTTAATCACCTCACCACTTTGGCGATAGGCAAAGCCCTTGCGGGCGCGCCATGTATCAATTTGCGCGTTCCAAGCGGCAATGTCCGCACGCTTTCCAACACGGGCTTGCCATTGCGCCAATAGGGCAGCAATCGCTTTGCCTGCGTCTGCTACGATACCAATATCCACCCGCACATTCTTATTGATGCTGGAGGGATCAATATCGACATGGATCTTTTTGGAATTCGGTGAGAAGGCATCCAAGCGCCCGGTCACGCGGTCATCAAAGCGCGCGCCCAAGCAGATCATCACATCGCAATCATGCATCGCCATATTGGCTTCATAGGCACCATGCATACCCAACATGCCCAGCCATTGCGGGTCGCTGGCGGGGAAACTGCCGAGGCCCATCAGGGTTGAGGTCACGGGGAAGCCTGTCGCGGCTGCCAATTGGCGCAGCAGTTTGGACGCCTCAGGCCCGGCATTGATCACCCCACCGCCGGTATAGAAGATCGGCTTCTTGGCGCTCGCCATCAGCTCAACCGCTTTTTCAATCGCCACGATGTCAGGGTTCGTCGGCGGGCGGTAATTGGGCGATAAGTCATTGGGCTTGCCGCGATAAATCGTCTTCTTGAACTGAACGTCTTTTGGAATGTCGATCAGAACCGGGCCCGGACGTCCCGTGGTGGCCACTTGAAACGCCTCATGCACGATCCGCTCCAGATCATTGACGTCCTTGACCAGATAATTGTGCTTGGTGGCAGAACGCGTGATGCCGGTTGTGTCGCATTCTTGAAACGCATCTGAACCGATCAAATGCGAGGGCACTTGGCCCGTGATGCACACCAAAGGAATGGAATCCATCAGGGCATCAACCAGCGCTGTGACCGCATTGGTCGCCCCTGGTCCTGAGGTCACCAGCAAAACACCACATTTACCGGTTGAGCGCGCATAGCCTTCAGCGGCATGGCCTGCCCCTTGCTCGTGACGCACCAGAACATGGTGGATCTGCTCTTGCTGATAGAGCGCGTCATAGATCGGCAAGACGGCGCCACCGGGATAGCCAAAAATCGTCTCCACGCCCTGCTCTTGCATGGCCCGCACCAGAATTTCGGCACCCGTCATTTCAATTGGTTCGGCTTGCGTCATGGTGCTGGTCTCAATCTCTGTGTCGTACATCGGGGTGGGCTTCCAAGTTTTGCGTGCTTATGGCGGTTTTTTGGGCATGAAAAAAGGGGCCAGTTAAGCCCCTTGTGTTACATCGCCGCGATCTGGTGAGAGGACTATCCCTCACCAAGCCGCGGCATGCTAACGAGTACACGTGCGACGTTGCGCATGATGGCGTTTCCTCAAACTTGGCTAAAAGGCATAAACATGCGCCATGCCGAGGTCAAGCGATATTTCCTAGAATTAATTGCTGCATTCTGGTGATTTACTGGAATATAAATTTAATCGCAGAGGAAACTCACACAAAACCGTGTTTTGCCCACTTCAGTTGTTTGCAAGTGGGCAAGTTTGGTTAAGCTGGAGGCCAAATCAAAGCGCTTGAGTCAAACAAACGCACACAAAATGAAACGGGGAGATGTCATGTCAGATCAACGCGAAACCTTAGGCGCGTGGGGCTCGAAAACCGACGCCCCCACGACAGCAGGTGCCCCTGCCCCCTTGAGTGCTGCCTATGTGCGTTATGCGCTTTGGATGCTGTTGATCATTTACACCCTAAACTTTCTCGACCGTGGCATCATCAACATCCTTGCGGGCCCGATCAAAAAAGATCTTGGCATCAGCGATAGTGCCCTCGGCCTTTTGATGGGGATTGGCTTTGCCTTTTTCTATACCATCCTCGGTCTGCCAATCGCGCGCTTTGCCGAACGCGGGAACCGCGCAAAAATCATCTCAGTTTCAGTGGTGATTTGGAGTGCGTTTACCGCTTTGTCTGGCGCGGCGCAGAATTATTGGCATTTGTTGCTTGCGCGCATCGGCGTAGGCATTGGCGAGGCGGGTTGCACGCCACCTGCGCACTCCCTCATTTCTGACTATGTACCAGCCGAGAAGCGCGCCTCAGCGATTGCCTTTTATTCCTTGGGTGTACCGATTGGCAGCGCGCTTGGATTGATCATTGGGGCAACGATTGCCGACGCCTTTGGCTGGCGCTGGGCCTTTGCGATCGTCGGATTGCCCGGCGTCGCAATCGGCGCTCTAGCGTTTTTTACGTTGAAAGAGCCACGTAAACTTGGTCTGGTCCCACAGCCCAAAGCTGGGTCTGGCCCGACACTTCTAGCGACCGCGAAGGAGCTGACCAATCGGAAGTCCTATTGGTACGTCGTCGGTGCCGCGACCATGATCTCCTTCCTCAGCTATGGGAAGAGCGCCTTTATCCCGGTCATGCTCGCGCGAGTTCATGGTCTATCGCTAACAGAGATCGGCACACTTCTGGCGCTCAGCGGGATTGTGGCCGGGGTTCTAGGAACCATGATTGGCGGCTTTATCGCCGATCGGGCAGCTAAGACGGATGTGCGGGCCTATATGACCATTCCGATGGTTGCCTTTATTCTGTCAGTCCCGTTCTTCTTATTTGGGATGTTTGCCGACAATGCTTATTTCGCCATTGCCTTTTTGACGCTGCCGGCCCTGTTGAACTCGATCTGGTACGGGCCGGTTTATGCGTCCATTCAAGGTCTCGTCGGCCCACAAAGCCGGGCGACGGCGGTCGCGCTAATGTTGTTTGTGCTGAACATGGTCGGCCTTGGTCTTGGCCCCTTCACAGTTGGGCTGGTGTCCGACATCCTGACCCATCAGCACTTTGCCGCCAATGCGCCTGCAGGGCTGGAATTTGCTGCCTATTGCGCCAAAAAAGCAGCCACCGCAGGCGAAGCGGTTTGCACCGTGGCTCAAGCCGAGGGCCTACGCCTATCGCTGGCGTGGCACAGTGTGCTCGGCGTCCTTGTGGTCGCGTTCTTTTTACTTGCACGCCAGACGCTGAAGCAGGACATGGCTGAAGTCAAAGCGATGAGTGCGAGTTAAGCCTGACCCTTAGCCATGTAAATAAATCGCGCCATGGCATTGCTTTTTTCCACGTCGGCCCGATGGTAGGCCGATAAGAAAGGCGGGCATAGACCTGCCTAAAAGGGGAACGACCGGATGGACAAACAGTCAGACACGATTATCGGCGCCGGAACGCCCGCGCAGCCACAGGCCCTCAGCCCGGCCTATGTGCGCTATGCCCTTTGGGTGTTGTTGATCATCTATACGCTCAACTTCGTCGACCGCCAGATTGTGGCGATCTTGGCAGGGCCGATTAAGAAAGATCTCGGCATATCCGATGGCCAATTGGGCATGTTGATCGGTTTGGCTTTTGCTTTCTTTTACACCATTCTGGGCATCCCCATCGCCCGCTATGCCGAGCGTGGGAACCGCCCTGGCATTATCGCCACGGCAGTGATCGTGTGGAGTGGCTTTACCGCTTTGTGCGGCTTGGCCCAAAACTTTACCCAATTGCTGCTCGCCCGCATTGGCGTCGGCGTGGGAGAAGCAGGCTGCACGCCCCCTGCCCACTCGCTAATCTCGGACTATGTGCCTGCGGAAAAGCGCGCGTCTGCCATCGCCTTTTATTCGCTCGGCGTGCCCGTGGGCACAGCGATGGGCTATATTGTCGGGGCGTGGATCGCCCAGCATTATGGTTGGCGTGTCGCCTTCTTTGCCGTTGGCATTCCAGGCTTGATCATTGGCGTGATTGCCTTGATGACGTTGAAAGAGCCCCGCAAATTGGGTCTTGTGAAGCTTGGGGCAGCAGGCTCTGCGCCCAGCTTGCGTCAGACGGCCCGTGAACTTACCAATCGCAAATCCTATTGGTATGCTGTTGGGGCCGCGACGACAATCTCCTTTCTTGGCTACGGACATGCTGCATTTTTGCCAATTTTCTTCGCGCGTGTGCACGGTATGGCGCTGGGGGATATTGGTACGGCCATGGCTCTCATGACCTTTTTTGCCGGGGTAGCCGGCACTATGATTGGCGGATTTGTCGCCGATCGGGCTGCGAAAAGTGATACACGAGCCTATATGATGGTGCCCATGCTGGCTTTCATCGTCGGGATTCCGTTCTTCTGGGCAGGCATGTTCGTAGAAGGCACTCTGGCCTGTATCCTCTTACTGGCGATTCCGACCTTGATGAACTCGGTCTGGTACGGCCCGGTCTATGCCGCGGTGCAAAGCTTGGTCCGTCCGCAAAGCCGGGCGACCGCGGTGGCATTAATGCTGTTCGTGGTCAATATGATCGGGCTTGGCGCTGGTCCAACCGCGGTTGGCTTCCTGTCTGACATGTTCGCGAGCCAGCACTTTGCCAGTATTGGCCCAGCTGGGGCCGAGTTTGCAAGCTTCTGCGCCAAGGGTGCAGCGACAGCCGGTGACGCCATGTGTGGTGCCGCTCAAGCCGAAGGCATTCGCTGGTCGCTGTTGGCGTCCAGCTCGGTTGGTCTTTTGGTGATCTTATTCTTCACTCTGGCTCGCAACACAATCCGCGAAGACTTGCTTGCCACGGCAGACGCCACTGCAAAAGATCAAGCCGCAACCGCTTCCTAGGCCCAAGCGCGGCTTTCCGCGCTTGACCTCACAGCCTACAGCTACAAAACAGGGCCGCCGGTGGGACTCACCAGCGGCCCTTTGCTTGATAACGGAACGCCACCATGATCCCCCGCTATGCCCGCCCTGAAATGATTGCCATCTGGGACGCTCAAACCCGTTTCAAAATCTGGTTTGAAATTGAGGCCCATGCCGCCGATGCGCTGGCGGATTTGGGCGTCATCCCCAAGGAAGCGGCCAAGACCATTTGGGATAAGGCTGGCAACGCGGTGTTTGATGTCGCGCGCATTGACGCGATTGAGGCCGAAACCAAGCATGACGTTATCGCCTTCTTGACCCATCTGGCAGAGATCGTCGGCCCTGACGCCCGCTTCGTCCACCAAGGCATGACCAGCTCTGACGTGCTCGACACCTGCTTGTCGGTGCAGTTGGCTCGGGCGAGCGACTTGTTGATTGCAGGCGTCGACCGTGTGCTGGCAGCAATTGAGACCCGGGCGAAAGAGCATAAGCACAGCGTTCGCATCGGCCGCAGCCATGGCATTCATGCAGAGCCCACCACGTTCGGCGTGACTTTGGCGGGCTTCCATGCCGAGTTTCAGCGCGCCAAGGCCCGGCTGATTGCCGCCAAAGCCGAAATCGCCACCTGTGCGATCTCTGGCGCGGTGGGCACCTTTGCCCAGATCGACCCACGCGTAGAAGCCCATGTTGCGGCAAAGATGGGCCTCGCGATTGAGCCCGTCTCGACCCAAGTCATTCCGCGCGACCGCCATGCCGCCTTCTTCTGCGCGCTCGCCGTCGTCGCTTCCTCGATTGAGCGCCTCGCCACCGAAATCCGCCACATGCAGCGCACTGAAGTCTTGGAGGCGGAAGAATTCTTCTCGCCCGGTCAAAAGGGCTCGTCGGCCATGCCGCACAAGCGCAACCCAGTTCTGACCGAGAACTTGACCGGGCTTGCCCGCCTAGTCCGCTCCGCCGCTGTGCCTGCGCTGGAAAATGTCGCGCTATGGCATGAGCGCGATATCTCCCACTCCAGTGTCGAGCGCGGGATTGGCCCAGACGCGACCATCCACCTCGACTTTGCGCTCCACCGCCTCGCAGGCGTGATGGAGAAGTTGTTGATCTATCCAGAGCGGATGAAAGCCAATCTCGACCTTCTCGGAGGGCTACATAATTCCCAGCGCGTGCTTTTGGCCCTCACACAAGCCGGGGCCAGCCGTGAGGATTCCTATAAGATGGTACAAACCAATGCGATGGCCGTATGGTCCTTGCCAAGCCCACGCCCCGCGACCGCTTTGTTGGACCGCCTGCTTGCAGACAGCCAAGTGACAAGCCTGTTGTCGGTTGACCATATCCAAAGTCTGTTTGACGACAGCCACCACTTCGCCCAAGTCGACACGATCTTTGCGCGCGTGTTTGGCCACTAGCGGCGTGCATTGAGCACATTGATTAGGTGCAGGTCATGCCGCACCTACGACCTAGCTCAATGGTATTTGGGCGAGTTGCCGGGAAGAGCGGGAACTTTGCACTCCCCTCTCCCTCTGGGAGAGGGGTAGGGGGTGAGGGCTTATTGTGCGCAAAAGCTGATTGCGTTTAGGAGTTTAGATTGGGCTCTCACACTATTCTGATTGTGATTGAAAGCCCTCACCCCCGTCCCCTCTCCCAGAGGGAGAGGGGAGGTCCGTGCTGATGTCGCCAGAAACAATTGAGACAACGTTTTGGGACCCTAAAGGTTACCAAGAGCGCTCACCCAACCCCCTTTTCCCACTTGGAATATTCAGAGCTTTTCGCCCTCACCCTCATCACTCTTCAACAAGAAATGACCGTGTAGGGCCGCGATGGGGTCTGCGCGGTCAAACTGCCAAGCTTCGACCCGCACATTGGCAATGCGCCGACCAAGCTTCGTTACATGGGCACGGGCATAGGTATCCACAGGCCTCCCAGAGCGCAAGTAATCAATAGAAATATCAATCACCTTTGGAATTTTCTTACCACCCTGTGCTAAGAAAATTTGCGCCACAGCCGTAAGTTCCATCAAAGCGCCGACGACGCCACCATGCAGTGCGGGCAACATCGGATTGCCGATCAAGCTGTCCTTGAACGGCAGGATCGCCGTCAACTCATCCCCCTTAAGCTCAAGTTGCACGCCGAGGAATTTTGCATAGGGCACGGCCTCAAACATGGCGCTGAGTTCGCCTAAATTCGCACGCACAGGGGTGGCGGATGCATCACTCATTTAGGCGGCCTCCGGTTTTGTCCCATGCGGCCTGAAGTGCCCATCATGAAGGCTGCTTGGGCAGCCGCGACAGGGTCGGCTTCATCGTCGCCATCAAAGGCGAAAGCTCGCACGAAGGCCACTGTCTTGGTCAATCGATAACAATGGGCTTCGGCACGAATGGTCGCGCCCTTCTTGGCCGGACGCATATAGTCGATCCGCAAGTCGAGCGTTGCGGTCGACATCGGCTCGCTCAGGGCAGCAAACGCCGCCACGCCGCAGGTATTGTCCAGCAAGGTCGTAACAACGCCCGAGGCGATGATGCCTGTTTCAGGATCACCCACCAAATCTTCGCGCCAATCTACTTCGACCACCGCGCGAGCTTCGGTGATGGAGACAACCCGCATCCCCAGAGCGCGGGCCTGCGGCGTGCCTTGAATCATCATGGCACCAGCGGTTGCCATTCTTTGCCAAAGAGGTGTCTCGTCGTTCATCATGTTATCTTAATGAGATGTGCACGATTTGGAAACGTGGCAAGACATAGATGAGTCCCTGCGTGATGGAGTATCCAGAATGATTGTTAAGAGCCAACCCCTGTCTGAACGCACGGCATTGTATTTGCGCTTGAGTGTTGGCCTGATTATCGGTCTTGTGGTTGCGTTCCTGATTGGGGACGACAACAAAAAACTCGCAGAATCCCTCCTGCCAGAAGACTGGCGGGAAATCTTGGCGCAGACCCTAACGCTGCTCGCGTTTATCCTCTGGGCAGGCGCTGCAGTGATGCGGCGGGTCAGCCTCGCCATCTGGTCAGGCCTTGCCGCAGCTTTGCTGCTCTTCATCCTCTGGCATGTGCGAATCTATTCGGGCGATTCCAACACCAGCGAACTGCAATACATCCTGATCTTGTTGGCACTAACTTTCATCGGCAATGAATTGGTGTCGAGCGCCGATCAAGCGGGCAAACCCTTTGCACCTTATGAGCTTTACTTTGATGAGGCTTGGAAACGCGGCGTGCAATTGGTGTTAGCGATTGGCTTTACGCTGTTGTTTTGGGGCATTCTACAACTGGGCGCGGCCCTTTTGGGCTTTATTGGCTTTAAATGGCTCACTGAGTTATTGCGGAATGAGTATTTTGCCTTCCCCATCACAGGCCTTGCCTTCGCGAGCGCCGTGCATTTGGGTGACATCCAACCCAAGCTTCTAGCCAATGTTAGGGGCCTCGCTTTGGGCGTTTTGGCGTGGCTTTTGCCCGTCATTACCCTAATCGGAGCGATTTTTGCCGTCAGCTTAGCTTTTAGTGGCTTGCAGCCCTTGTGGGATACCAAGGCCGCAACGGCTACGTTGCTGGGTGCGTGTATCGGCTTTGTGTTGCTAATCAACGCGGCTTTCCAGCAGGGTGAGCAGGATCGCAAGGTGCATGTCGTTCTGAAATGGTGCGTCTGGCTGGCATCGGCTCTGTTGTTAATCTTCGCCGTATTGGCGGCGTGGAGCCTTGGCCTGAGGATCAACCAATATGGGCTAACCATTGATCGGACCTTGGCGGGCATGGTGGTGGTAATCGCGCTGGCTTATGGCGTCGGCTATAGCGCCGCAATTTTCTGGCGCGGGCCGTGGATGGAGCTTCTAAAGCGCCTCAATATTGGTTTGGCCGTGTTTAAGTGTGTGGTCTTTTTTGCCATTTTGACGCCATTGGCGTCGCCTGCCCGCTTGAGTGTGGACAATCAGGTAGCGCGTCTCACCTCCGGCAAGATCAAGCCAGAGCGCTTCGACTGGTTCGTGCTAAGTGCCGATACCGGCCATTATGGCAAAACAGCACTCGACAAGCTTGTGGCTTCGTCCGATCCATCCATCGCCAAATTGGCCAAACGCGCCAGCGAAGGCAAGCTGGAACGCCGCCGCTATTACGACGAACCGGCGTTTGAAGCAGAAGAGGCCAAGCCAGCCGATCTTTCGAGCCTGAAAGTTGTCAGCCCCAAGGGCGCGAAACTGCCAGCCAGTTTCGTTGCGAAAGACTTCACGACCCTACCAGACTATGTTGTTCCGCGCTGTCTCATCCTCGAGCCCATGCGCGAGGTCGAACGATGCACAGTCGCGCTCCTAAACGTTGACAGGGACCAAGATAATGAGGTCGTGGTGCTGTCGCGCGATGAGGGAATTTCGGTGTTCAAGCAAACATCGGCAGGTTGGGTTGGCCTAACCCAGTCCATCCGCCTGTATGACGAAGATTCTCAGGAAGCGTTCAAGCGCGGCGACATCAAAACGGCTGAACCGATTGTTCGCGATCTGCTGCTGGGAGGAAGTAGACTCCACCTTACGCCAGTAAAGCCGGTCTCAGCCGCTGCTGCGGCTGAGGATACGTCACCCCCTTCAAAACGCTGATCGATCCAGCTAAGCCGTCACCAACGTCACCAAAGAGGCACCCCATGAGCACGCGCACCGAAACCGATACATTTGGACCTATCGAAGTCGCTTCTGACCGCTATTGGGGTGCGCAGGCCGAACGCTCACTCGGCAATTTCAAGATCGGTTGGGAAAAGCAGCCTTTGTCGATTGTCAAAGCGCTCGGCATCGTCAAACAAGCCGCCGCGCTTGCCAATATGAAGCTCGGCAAGATGGACAAGGACTTGGGTGAGGTCATCATCAAAGCCGCTCAAGAAGTGATCGACGGTAAGCTGAATGACCACTTCCCGCTCGTCGTGTGGCAAACCGGCTCTGGCACCCAATCCAATATGAATGCCAATGAAGTCATCTCCAATCGCGCGATTGAGATGCTGGGCGGCGAGATGGGCTCGAAAAAGCCCGTCCATCCTAATGATCACGTAAACATGAGCCAAAGCTCAAACGACACCTTCCCGACCGCGATGCATATCGCCTGTGCGGTAGAGGTCTCGCACCATCTGTTGCCCGCGCTGACGCATTTGCATGCGGCTTTGGACGCCAAGGCCAAGGCTTGGGCCGACATTATCAAGATTGGCCGCACGCATACCCAAGACGCGACGCCAGTCACTTTAGGCCAAGAGTTTTCGGGCTATGCCAAGCAAATTGAAAATGGCATCGCCCGCATTCGCCAAACGCTGCCTGCTTTGATGGAACTGGCCCAAGGCGGCACGGCCGTGGGGACGGGCCTTGCCTCGCCCGTCGGCTTTGCGGACGCCGTGGCGACAGAAATTGCAGGCCTGACTGGCCTGCCCTTTACCAGCGCGCCCAATAAGTTTGAGGCTTTGGCCGCCCATGACGCCATGGTCTTCACCCATGGGGCGATCACCACGGTCGCGATGAGCTGCTTTAAAATCGCCAATGATATCCGTTTCTTGGGCTCTGGTCCACGTGCGGGCTTGGGCGAATTGGCTTTGCCAGAGAATGAGCCCGGCAGCTCCATCATGCCAGGCAAGGTCAACCCGACCCAATGCGAAGCCTTGACCCAAGTCTGCGCCCATATTCTGGGCAATAATGCCGCCATCGCCTTTGCGGGCAGCCAAGGCCATTTCGAACTCAATGTGTTCAACCCGATGATGGCCTATAATTTCCTGCAATCGGTCCAGCTTTTAGGCGATGCCGCCGTCAGCTTCACTGATAATTGCGTCGTTGGAATTGAACCCCGCCTCGACAATATCGCCAAGGGCCTCGCCAATTCCTTGATGCTGGTAACGCCACTCAAAGAAAAATACGGCTATGACTTGGCCGCTAAAGTCGCCAAGACCGCGCATAAAAACGGCACCACCCTGCGCGAAGAAGCCATCGCGCTGGGCATCAGCGGCGAAGACTTCGACGCCATCGTCCGGCCAGAGCTGATGATCGCGCCGGGGTGAGATGAGATGAATACGCCAACCTCTGATCAGGCAGACGTGTCTAAGGCGGACAAAGATCGCGAGCTGCTGGCTTGGGCTGAAGCCAATAAATCGGCCTTTGAAGCTTTGGATGAGTTGGTTGAGCGCGGGGGGTTACCTTTGGCGAAATATCGCCTCTTTTGATGGGGTGGTTGGGGGCTAGGCTGTGCGATTCAACCGGAAAATCAGCGAACGCATGTGAACGCTCTTGCTTGGGAAGGCTTTGGTGCAGGCTACGCCTGACCAAAGGCCTAATTCAATCGTCTGTGGGCGATTTGACGGGTCAAGTCCGCAGCTTCGCTGCGCCGGGTCGGCAGATTTCCTTTGGAAATCTGGACTTGACGCGCCAAAGCGCCCGGTCATCATCGTAAAGCGGTTTTGTGAACCTAAAGATCACCAAAACCGCGTCCAAGTTTCTTTTGAGCTGCTGCGCACCGGCCACTAACCCTAAACCCAAGCCTCGACCAATTCCCTCAAGATATCCAAGGGCACAAAGCCGCTGCCGAGGACGATGTCGTGGAACTTCTTGATGTCATAGCGGCTGCCAAGGCGGCGCTGGGCGTCGGCGCGCAGGCGCAAGATCTCCATCTGACCAATCATATAGGCTGTGGCTTGGCCCGGCATGACAATATAGCGGTTGATGTCGCGCGTTGCGCTTTCAAGATCGCCCGGCTGATTGGCGAGGATATAGGCAATCGCTTGTTCCTTCGGCCAGCGCTTAGCATGCAGGCCCGTATCGACCACCAAGCGAATGGCGCGGCGCAGTTCCAGCACTTGGCGGCCAAAGTCTGAATAAGGGTCTTGGTAGAAGCCCATATCCTTGCCCAAACGCTCGGTATAAAGGCCCCACCCTTCCGAATAGGCGGTAAAGCCTGAGAATTTGCGGAAGCGTGGAATGCCCTGCAATTCTTGCGCGATGGCGATCTGCATGTGATGACCTGGCAGACCTTCATGATAGGCCAAGGCCTCCATCTGATAAGTCGGGATCGCCTTCACATTGAAAGTGTTCACGTAGTAATAGCCCGGGCGCTTGCCGTCAGCCGAGGGACGCGAATAGAAAGCCAAACCCGCTGAGGCCTCGCGGAAAGGTTCAACGGCGCGGACTTCGAGTGGGGCCTTGGGTATGAGATTAAAGGCTGTCGGCAAACGATCCCGCATGGTGTCGATCAATGCGGTGGCTTTGGCAACATAAGTGGCTTTGCCTTCTGGCGTATCAGCCACAAAGAAGCGCGGATCGGTCTCCATAAAGTCGAAGAAGGCGTCGCGCGTGCCGGTGAAGCCGACTTTGCGCATGATGGTTTCCATCTCGCCATGAATGCGCGCAACAGCGTCTAAGCCCAATTGGTGGATTTCGTTGGCGGTCAAACGTGTGGTGGTCTGGGTTGCCAAGCGCTCGGCATAATAGGCCTCACCATCGGGCAGAGCCCACACGCCATCGGTGGTGCGGGCTTTGGCCTGTTGCTTGGTCATTTCCGCGATAATGGCTTCATAAGCGGGTTTGACCTTGGCCAATAAAGCGGCACGCGCTTGGGCCTTTAGGCGGTCCTTGGTGGCGGTATCGAGCGTTGTTCTGTCGATCTTGCCTTTGATATCGCTCCAGAAAACAGAATCCTTGCCCGTCTCGGTGAAGGGTGCCCCGGACAACAAGTTCTCGCAGTTTGACAGGACAAACGCGTAAAGATGGCGCGGCGGTGTGATGCCCTTTGCCGCAGAGTCAGCAGAACGTGCCAACAGTCCGCCGACCTTTTCCGGCATGGCTTCAAGGCGCGCAATATAGGCTTGCGCATCCTCTAAATTCGCCACCGAATGATTGTTAGCCAAGAAAGTCGGGATGCCGGACTGCGCGCCATTATGCTGATCAAACACATAGGCATGGCCCCGGTACGGCGCATTGGCCTTAGCATTCTGGGTTAGCTTGTCGAACAGGCGTACACTCAGCGCGTCAGTCTGGTTCAGCTTCAAGGTGGCCGCAAGAGCTGCAACCTCCTGATTGGTTTTGACCTGAAAGGCGAGGTTCTGCGCCGCATAGGCATCAGAATCATCATTCCAGCGGTCCTGCCCGCGCTTATCGCCAAGGCCTGTCGCGCGCTCTGGGTTGCGCACCAAAGTCTGGTCGAAATAGCGCTCAAACAAGGCGTTTAAGGGCTCTGAAGCCCCTTGCGCATGCGCAGGCAAAGAAAGGCCCGCAAGGCCGAGAGTAGCAGTTCCAGTGGCTAAGAGAGTGCGGCGCGAGATCATGGTTTGGGCCTTTCTTTGGATCAAAAACTATAGGTCGGAAAGTGCGGCGCGCAAGGCCAACAGGTCCTCCGGCAGGTCGCTTTGAAAGCTCATCCGCTCGCTCGTGGCGGGGTGCGTGAAGGCGAGGGTTTCGGCATGCAGGGCTTGGCGCTTCAAACGGACTTCTTCGGGCAAGGCCGTATTCAAGGCGCGCGCAGCTTTGGTATCGCCATAGACCTGATCGCCGATCAATGGCATGCCAATATGGGCCATGTGGACGCGGATTTGATGCGTACGACCGGTCTCGAGCACGCACACCATTTCCGTCGCCGCCGCCCCGGCATTGCCTTGCAGGCCGATGCCAAAGCGCTTGACGATCTCATAATTGGTCGCCGCATTTTTTCCCGCTGAAGCGCTATCGGCCACGACCGCCATGCGCTTGCGGTCGCGCGGATCCCGGGCCAGCCGTGCATCGACCCGCCCGCTCTTGCCCCAAGGCGCTTTGGGTTGACCCACGCCAAACGCACGATAGCGGCGTGAAATGGTGCGGTCCTGAAATTGCCGACCCAGCGAGGCGAGCGCGAACTCGCTCTTACACACCACCATCACCCCAGACGTATCCATATCCAAACGGTGCACAATGCCGGGCCGGCCGGTGGCACCGACCACTTTGAGACTGTCGCCTGCATGCCACAAGACGGCATTGACCAAAGTCCCCGTCCAATTGCCCGGTGCCGGGTGGACCGACAGGCCCGCAGGCTTATCCACCACGAGCACATGGGCGTCTTCGTATAGGATCGAGAGCGGGATGTTCTCAGCTTGAGGCTCTGCAGGTTCTGGCGGGGGCACTTCGATGCGATAATGCGTGCCCGCTTTTACCTTAGCGGAGACGTTCATCTCCTTAACGCCGTCCCGGTAAACCCGTGCTGCTTCGATCAAATGCTTGATGCGCGACCGAGAAAGCGCCGGGAAAGCTTCTGACAAATACTTGTCCAACCGCTCACCTGCCGCCTCTTGTGGCACAACAACTTCTTGCAGACTTGGCGCGACGTCTGGAGCATCTAGGGCTTCAACATCGGCAAACTCATCATCTTCCATGCTGGCGATGACTATTCCGCCCGAAAATCAAGGGTCGTCCAAGCGGCAAACCACGCGGTCACAGCATAGACCGCCACATTTTGGCGCACTGAGGCCAAATCAACCCGCTCTAAGATGTCGTCTGGCGTGTGGTGGAGCGAGAAATATTTGCTGGCGTCTTGCTGCAAATCCATCACCGGCACACCTAGGGGCCGCAGCGCTGAAATATCAGATTGGCCGCGTGCATTATCGGTGCCTCGGGCCACGCCCAAGGGTTTCAAGGCATTAGCGATTGCCTCTTTGACCGGGCCAGTGCCCGCGCCAAAGCCGAAATCTGCCTGATAGACTTTCCCGTCACCGGAGTCAGACTCGGCTGCAAACACATAAGAACTGGCTTGCCCCTTGATCGCTTGAGCATGCGCGGCAGCACCAATCAGACCAACTTCTTCAGCCCCATACCAAATGATGCGGATGGAGCGTTTAGGCGGCCCTGCAATGTCGCGGACAAGCTTTGCCGCTGCCGTTACGATCCCACAGCCAACAGCGTCATCCAACGCGCCGGTGCCCAAGTCCCAAGAGTCCAAATGGCAGGCCAACACGACATACTCATCAGGTCGCTCCGTCCCGCGCATTTCGGCAATCACATTGCCAGACTGGGTTTCGGGCTGGACCTTTGTCTGGACTTGCATCCGAACTTGGGTCGGTCCCTTTTCCAAGACGCGGCTTAGTTGATTAGCGTCTGCATTGGCAAGGATCAGGACTGGCAGCTTGCCCTGCTGGCCGCGGGCGCCTTGGCCAACATGGACTTCCCGTTCAGATGTTCCCGCCGACCGGATAAGACAGCCGGTGGCACCCAGCTCTGCCGCCACGGAACTACATTCCCGCCGCTTTACCACGGCCTTGCCATAGCCGCTGCCATCTGTGGTGACCGGCATGATGTCATCCACAAACGCAATTTTGCCGGTCAAAGAAGCAGGCGGTGCGGCCCGCAATGCCGCCATATCGGCAAAACGCACCACTTCACCGACGATGCCCTCAGCCGGGGTCGAAGGCGATCCGCCCGTTGCATGAACTTCTAGGCGTTGGGCATGGGGTCCGACAATTGTGGCGGTCTCAATAACCCGTTCCCAAGCTGTCAGCGGAAAGGTCTCAATCCGCGCATTGGTAAAGCCCTCTTGCGTAAGGCGTGTAACCGCCCAATCGCGGGCGCGGGCTTCGGCCTCAGTCCCTGCTAACCTTGGCCCAATATCGGTGCTCAGATCGCGGGTAATGGCATAGGCGCGGTCGTCTTTCAGAGCGGCCTTGATCAAAGCCTTGGCAGGCGGGGTCGGTATTTTGGTTTGAGCGGCAACCAAGCCCGGCAACCCAGCCAACAAACCTGCGAGAACCAAACCCTTAACTCTACTCATCACCTGCCCCTTATGCGCCGCTTCGACCGTCATCGTAGTCGTGACCGCTAGAGCGATGCAAGCCCATTTACCCCCTTCAGCCTACTTGATCGTGATGGTTTGGCTGTTCTGACCAGATTGTACGACAAAGCGTGTGGCTTCCGGCTTTGGCGGGCCAAATCGGACAACAGCATTGTTTGAAAATGCAAAGGGCTCTTTCGGTAGGCCAAATGGGCCCATGTCCAGTTGCTGATTGCCATTCTCGTCGCGAAACGCGCGCATTGAGCAGACTTGTCCAACCCGCTGATCTGGAAAGCGGATCACAACTTGTGGACCGCGCACGTCGGCAAGCGCCGGGATGGACCGCCCTTTGTCGCCGGGCTTTTCTGCGCACGTCAATTGCGCCATCACTTGGCCTGTCTGCGCTTTAAAGCCCGTAAAAACAAATTGGACTGGTGCCAGAGCGCTTGCAGCCGAAGCCATGACAAAGGGGCCGGTCGCAATGAAAAGCGTGATCGCGGCAATGGGAAGAAACGGAAAAAGAGGGCGCATGGAAGAGACTCCTACGAGAGGTTGCAGGCGGGGTAGAAAAGACAGCGGGCTCAAGCGCCGCCCTTATCCAAATATCAAGGCATAAAAGGTGCGACCGGGAATGAAGGTCATGACGCCTGCCAAGCACAGGCCAAAATAGAGGCCGCGCATCGTCTTCAAATGACCTTCCACATCGCCTTGACGAATATACCAAATGGCGCGCGGCAAGCTGTAGAGCGTCCAGACCGAGAGAATGTGGATTGGGCCAAACTGCCCCAACATGGGGGCAAAGCTCTTCATAAAGAAACTGGACACAGCCGTCGTCAGCATCGTCAGGGCCCAGATCCGGCCCATCATTTTATGGCCAGGTGTTCCCTTCGGTCCAAAGAGCACGATGCCACCCAGAACCAAGGAACTGGTGGCACCGCCAATGTGGATGAGCGTGACTAGGGGGAGTTTGGCGAAGACTCCCCAATCCGGCACGCGCGGCACAAAGTTTTGGCTCAAGATATAAGCCCACACGTTTGGTCCGAAAGATGAGAGGGCCACAGCCACGATGCCAATTGCGAATGCAGGGCCGAGTAGCGGCTGAAGGATTGCCAGCAAGCTGGCCAATGAGCGCTTCGACACAGTTGTGAAATGGTTGTTTTTGGGGGAGGTAATGTCGGTCATGCGGTATCGCTCCAAATCGTGTCACAAGGTCTTTGCAGTGGATGCAGGACATCGTTAGAAAGGTGGCTGAGCGTTTGCACGCGCCTTTACGTGGAGAAACTGGCAATATGCGCGAAACACCAAGTCCTGTGGTTCACGAAGCGCGAAACACCAGCTGGATCCACCATGTTACAAGCCCTGAAACCGTGCGCGGGATCGGGATCAGCCAAGCCCTGGGTTCTCTCTTGGCAATATCAGGCGCGTTTGAGACCCTAGAGCTGCCACTCTGGTTGCGCTTTGCCTATTGGCTCCCCGTGATGTTGGCGGGCGCTTTGATTGGCGCATTGATCAGCTGGAAACTGGTGGCGATTGAGCGCTGGGCCCGCTCACCTTTTATGAGTTGGGCGGTGGTGACCGTGCTGGTAGCCATCCCGATGACCGTGATTGTCTGGCTCATCACAGGTCTGGCATTTCAGGGCACTCTAAACCTAAGGGCTCTCCCCTTTTACTTTGCCCCAGTCGCAATCATCTCCGCTTTTATGTCGGGCATCTTGACCTTCACCAATCAAGCCCCGCGCGAGACCCACGCCGCCCCAGCGCTTGGCGAGGCCGGCAACACCCCTGCCCCCATTCGTTTCTTAGAGCGCCTGCCAATCTCGCTGCGCGGGGCGGAGATTTATGCGGTCTCCAGCGAAGATCATTATTTGCGTATCCATAGTTCGCGCGGGACGGACTTGATCTTAATGCGTTTAAGTGATGCGATCAGTGAGCTGGACGGCATTGAAGGCGCACAAGTCCACCGCTCATGGTGGGTGGCCCGTAGCGCGGTAAAAGACGTCGAACGCGGCGACGGCAAAGCCATCTTCACCCTGAAAAACGATACCCAAGTCCCGGTCAGCCGCACCTATGCCAAAGCCCTGCGTGAGATTGGCTGGTATTAGGAACTTCGGAGTACAAAAGCCCCTCTCCCCATGGGAGAGGGGTTGGGGTGAGGGCCTTACACGCGCAGTGTTTAAGTGCGCGTTGCAGAGGCCTTCATTGCACGGAGCAACGCGCAACTGCGCCAAGACCCCTCACCCCCGACCCCTCGCCCAGTAGGGAGAGGGGAGTGCGAATAGATAAAAACTTATCCCACCCCATCCGTCATCCGCGTAACCTAAGCCCATCTCCGACGAGAGGGCGTTGTTGCTGCAGCGGTGACACCGGTTGGGGATGGGTAAGCGGGGTTAATCGGGGCAGACGTGGCTGCCTCGTGTTTTCATGA